>Ga0157359_1000602_pt1 | contig 13463 bp, 13 predicted proteins | sample AttcapACBM3_FD_111482 | JGI IMG/M metagenome (GOLD analysis project Ga0157359, IMG submission 111482) | Fungus gardens microbial communities from leaf cutter ant in Botucatu, State of São Paulo, Brazil - Atta capiguara ACBM3 | ecosystem: Host-associated > Fungi > Mycelium > Unclassified ...
GGACATAAGGGCAGGGTTAATTATTAGTAGCATGGACCATGAGGACTTTGTATATATAGGACTCTAATTAAGAAGAGACTCCTTGTCGAGTTCTCTTGTGAATTCCCCACTTGATATCCCATTCTAAGAGATTTACTGCCTTGTGCGGTCATTTGTCATTGTGATAAGTGGTTGCCACAACACTAACCCTAAGTCAAAAATAAAATAAAATAAAAAAGGAATTAAAAGGAAAAAGAAAATAAGAAAATAAAATAGAGTCTATAGTTTACAACTTTAACATCTAAGACAGTAGTATGACAGCTTGGCAGAGAACCAAGTTGTATAAATATTCAAGGTGTCCAAGAATACTTTATCACTGGGTTGGAACACTGAGGCAAGAATATGATATTAATTGTAGTACTTGACTATGTTGTTCTAAGATTTCTGGATAGCAGACTTGGCTTCCTCCAGCACAAATCTTATTCTCTCCATGAATCTTGAGATACTCTCTGACTTGGACTTTTGTTGGTGTGATTTGAAGCCCATTTGCAGAAGCCAGTTGGTATTAAAGAGAAAGAATGGCTATTGTATTGAAAAGTATATATAGTTGTTGTGTTAGAATTCTGTTATCAGAAGCAGGTTGTGCCAGTTGCTCTATTGCTCATTCACAAATGTCTGGAGATATTAATTAAGCTTCTGGTTTACTTGCTCTGTCTGTCTATCCAACTGTGAGTGCTAGGCTATTGAAGAGACAATTTCAACTCTGAGAAGATGGTATAGTTTACTAGTAAAGAGTATAACAAACTGTAGGCCTCTATCCAATCTAACATGATTAGGGAGGTCATGAAGTTTCCACATATGGTGCAGAAATAATCTCACTGTGCCCTCTGCAGTGACAGTGGTATGAGTTGGAATGAAATAAGCTCTCTTAGAGATCAAATCTACCATAGTCATTACAACATCATACTCTGACAACTTCAGAAGCTCTATTATAAAGCCCATACTGATGGTATCCTACCTTGCATTTGGTACAGCCAATGGGGTTAAATTTTTAAGCAGTAAGTGTTGGATAGGCTTAGTTTACAAACACAGGTTATAGATGCCTATATATTGGCCAACATACCAGAATATTTGAAGCCACCAGTAACTCTAAGATACTAGTTTTAATGTTTTCCAGTGCCCAGTATGTTCTGCTACCTTGGTGTTCATAGAGAGAAATAATATGTTGATAGAGGTTATGAACATTTGAAATATAAATCTTGCTGTGAAATAAAAGAAGACTATTAATCTTCAACCACTTTGATAAATATATAGATCTTGTGGAGGACTGTTGGAGCTCTTTTGCAGCTTTCACCACTGGTTTCTCATGATGACCCAATCTGTTACCATATTAGATATCTATCAGCAGAGCTTATTCTTTACTCTCAAAAGCGATCTCTTCCATCATACAAACTGGTAGAAACTCTAGTTTGAGCAAGACTCATAGACTTGCTAAGATGATAGTGTGTCAGGCACAGTTCACACCAGGAGTGAAAGTCTGCAAGAAGGACTTGGAGATGTGCAGACTTGTGAAACGATCTTGGCTTCAGCTTATATGCTATACTATTTGTCTGCCATATGGTCGCAACTTCAGATGATAGAGAGAAGTCTGAGATGGGAGTGAGTGCTAATTGGTGTGTTGCTGTTGAACACTGAAGATTGAGTTCAATAAGAGTTATCTTCGTTGATTATCAGACTAGCAAATTACAATGTAACTACTAGTCTTATATACAATTGGATACTATAAGTGATACTTGGGATTTCAGTGGTAAAGTCCCTATCATTCCGAGCAGAGGTTTCAGTATTGAGACACTAACAGGGGTAATTCTGTCATAGAAGACTGAGTTGAATAGGAGTATCTCCACTGTGGAAGATAGAATACCCAGATGGTTACAGCACTGCCATAAGACATGTTGCAAGAAAGGTGGCTGCTATAGAAGGTGGGCTTGTATAATTGGAAGATGATATCACTGTGGGGATGTAATTTCTGGATGGGTAAACTTGCATATGACATAGTGGAGTACAAAGTTGAACCTTGCTAAATACAGAGACTAGCCTCCAATTGAGCTTTTTGGCAGTCATGAAGTATTATAGGTTTTAATGGCCAGTCTAAATCTCTGTGGGGTTTGATATATCTTTGAGAAAGTGTTGCTATTCTTTCAAAGCTTGGATAATTGCTAGTATTTTCTTGTCATGAATCTTGTAGTTGTGCACTACTAGAGAGAGAGACTTGCTGAAGAATTCCACCAGATGCCATTTACTATCTGCCTTAAATTCCTAGGAAAAGACTATTTCTATTGCAAAGTCTGAGCTATCCACTTTTATTCAAAATAAAGCAGAGATATCAGAAAAGACCAGTACTAGGGCTGAAGTGATAGCTGCTTTCAGGACATCAAAAGCATCCTTCTGAGCAGTTATTCAGATCTATATACTGTTGCTACTAGTAATATCAAAAAGAGAGCAAGCTATATCTAAAAAGCCATGGATAAACCTCCAATAGAAGTTGGCAAAGCCCAGAAATGCCTGTAGGTCAGTGTAGTTATGGTAAACAGACCAGTCACAAACTCCAGCCATTTTTACTGGATCTATCTCAACTTGATTTTGAGCAATAACTAGTTCTAGATCCTTGATCTATTGTTTGTCAAATTTACATTTCTCAGAACAGAGAAATAGTTTATACTTAGCTAAAACTTTCAAAACCCTTTGGACTGCTTGGTAGTGTTCTTCCAATGTTAGAGTGAAGATCAAGATATTATCCAAATATACTATTATAATGTTCTTTACTACTATGAGATCTTGAAAGATATTGTTTATTATAGTTTAGAAGGTAGCTAAACTATTAGTTATATCAAAAAACATTACCAAAAGCCCAAAGAGTCTACAATTGGTTCAAAATATGGCCTTCCATTCATTTCTGGGCTTGATCTAAACATTGTTGAAACCTCAGTAGACATTCAACTTGGTAAAGTACTTGGCTTTCTGAAGTTGTATAACAAGCTTGGAAATTAAGAGAAGTAGATACTTATTCTTAATAGTCACTGCATTGAAACTCCTGTAATTCTATACTAGGTAGAGAGAGCTATTCTTTTTCTTGGTGAAGAAGACTGGGGTAGCCATAAATAATTTGGAAGGATATATCTGACCAGTGCAAAGGTTTTCTAAGAGGAAAATATCAAGTTCTGACTGCTCTGCAAGTGACAGAGAGAGTATCTTAGAGGACTTGGACTTAGCTCTGGATACAAGTTCAATTACATAGTTCTACTGGTGATGTTCCAGAAAGATATCAAAGTCTTTTTTGGTAAAAATAGACTTGAAACTCCAGATATATGGGAGCAGTACAGAAGTCCATTTCTCCAACAAGTTGCTTCTTTTGAATGCTTCAGAGAGATAGTGTGAAGAAGTGGTAGTAACACAAAGCTCTAGGTTTGAAAATTCAGAAAACAACTCTGTTATGTAAACCTAGTCATTTAACTCCTCTATCTGATCAATAAACAAACAGGAAAAGAAAAGGATCTCTTTGGAGTTGTTAGCAAAAGCAGGAAAGGAGTCTAAGTAACAGACATTAAGGGTCTATATCCAATGCTTATTTATTTTTCAGATGTCTTGACAGCCAGAGCAATAGATAGAACAGTATGTTATAACAACCTCTGAGTTATGTATTATTAGCCAGGTAAATTTGAGAATAAGATTCTGCTTCTCTAGACTACATACTATAAGCAAGGTCTGCTCTGAGTGAGTTCTATACTGGAGTACCATATCTACTATCTTAGATATCTATCTAGTCTTGTTTTGGATACTATTTATATTGTATACTAGTACTAGTCTGGAGAGCTTGTGAGTATTGAGACCATGCTTTTCTACAAAGCTTTAATTAATAAAAACTCTATAGCTCTAGAGTCAACCAATGCATATATAGAGAAGAACTTAGATGTATCAGTGGTTTTAAGAAAGATAGAGAGATATAGGGAAGTTCTGTAAGCATTAAAAGTATTAATTCTAGGGCATAGGAGAAGCCTCTTTTCCCATCTAGAATAGCAAGGAGTAGAAGTCTAATAGTTAGCAGTTGAATATATAGGTATTTCAGAGAGGTTACTACAACTGTCTTCATATTTTTCTATAGTTAGTATAGTGAACTTGTTTACTAGTAGCTAGGATATATAATTTGCCAGTCACTCTATGCAAAATCCTAACTTTCATCTAAGTTATTCATGCTATCCAATACTAAACTTTGCTATGCTTCTATATCTTTGACAATATTCAAATCCTCTATCAGTTCCTCCTATTGTTCAGCTATTAACTAGCAAACATCCAACCTTACTGGGCATTTCTAAATAATATGGTTTGAATTTCTATAGTGGTAACATTTCTTTGTTGGTAGGGGACAGAGTTTATAGGCAGTGTTAATATCCATGAAAATGTCTGGTAGGAGGGCTAAAAGCTGTAGTCATTGATTTGCTATGGTGGTGAGGGATGGTAGACAAGAGATAGGTTTGAGAAGGAAGCTTTAAGTAGTGGAAGGTCAGAATTACAGATATAGGGTCAGAGTTAATTGTTAGTTAAACTGAAAGATCTCATTAGCTTGATAGGCCTGATTTATATATTTTGTAGCTTCAAACTACACTAATGGATCAGTGTTTTTGAAGAGGCTTACTAGTAGAGTTACTATTTGATTCTGGATAGCAATTCTCAGTCCACAGTGGAACTTTACTACTATAATTTGGAGATTGGTATAACTTGCTTTGGAAATTAATGTTTGGAACTTATCTAGATAATCCTCTACTGCTCAACTCTCTTGATAATATGATATTCATTCTAGCTTATTGACTGCCTTGGTGGCAGCATTAACAGGAAAAAACTAGTTCTTGAAGCATTGTTTAAATTCCAGCTATAGTGTGATGGAGAAGGACTCTGTGTTTGACTTTTCTCTGAACAGGCCTTCTGACTATTTGGCAGCCCTACTATTTCAGAAGAAGGATAATGCCCAGAGTATTTTGTTCTGGTTATACAAAAACTAGTCTGTGAATAGTCAGATATAGAGGAAACAGATACTCAGGAAAGTGTAACCTATTTAGCAGTCTCCAGTAAAATCCATAAACAGAGATATGTTTGGTCTGGAATAGTATGAAGAAGCCTTAGTTATGAAGGTTTTGGCTGGTAAGTGAGGTCTTGATGAAGGTTGGAAAGGGGAAACACTTACATGTGTAGGGGTGAAATTAGGATTAGATATTAAAATTTGTAGGTCTTAGAGTTGTTTTATAAGACTTGCAAGTATATTGCTAATTGAGACTTCTAAGATATATTGATACTCAGCCACTTCTTAGAAATAATGCTAAAGGAGACTTAGAGCTTTGCTGGTATTAATAGAGCTCATAGGGTGATTAGTTAGAGCAGACATTGTTTGAGAAGTGAGAAAGTATGAGAAAGATCAAAATATATGAGTGGGCAATCCTCAACTGCTAGACTTTAAAACTACCTCAAAGTTTCTGGAAGAAATTTTATTCTACTGTTAGAGCAACTGGGAAAAGTTCATAGAGTTTTGGAGTTCACTCCAGGAGAAAACTAAGTCTATTTCCTACACAACATAACAGATAAGAACTCATTTTCAGAAAAAACCTAAGAGAACAGAATAAGATTTTCTGGAGGTGGCTACTATGTTAAGTACTCTAAAATACATTCCAATCTAGTAGAACAGTACTAACAAAGTAAGGAATGATAATATCTAAGTAGTCAGACACTTTGATAAAAACATCCAGAATAGTGTTCAAAAATAGTAAATACCTATCTAATATTGACTAGAGGTGGATACAAGTAGAGGCTGGGGCTAAGCAGAAAGAATACCAGGGAAGATGTAGAAAAATCTCTGTATTTTTGGGATTGGACTTCAGAGTTTGTGGTCTCTTTATATTGGATATCCTTGCTGGCTCTTTTTAACTCTATAGACCTCCATCCCCTAACATCAGAGGATTACTAGAAATTAGGATAACTCACTTAATAGCCTTTATTTCAGATAACTACCCTAGATAGCATACCTAGTATATAATTTACTAGTTTACACTATATTAGTTATCCTGAAAATTGGCTAAAACTGACATCTATTTCTGGTGTTGGTAACAATATATATTGCTATCCTTCAGTGGTTCTCCATCCACTAAGTTCTCTAATTCCCATTCTGAAATATGTAACTAGTATGGCTAGTCAAGACATAACATATAAGCTAAAGCCAAAGGTCATTCTGATTTATCTTCTGCATTCTCAGATAATACACTAATCACTTATTTGAGCTTCTAAGATGCCTTATTGGATTTTAAATAATGAGATATGAACTGTGTCTAATATTCTGCATACTTTACTCTATTTGAGTTTGAATTTATTGATATGACTTTGGGTAATTATGATTGAGTTGAGATTACAAACTCAAAAGAACTATTGCTTCTAGCACTATTCTGATTGAACATGAAATCTCTGTTCTTGAAAAAAAGACTATTAAAGTTGCTATGTCAAAACTATGGCTAGTATATTATATCTCTGGCATGTAGATATATCTAAGTCTAGTAATGTTGTTTTATCAGCTACTTCTAATTTTTGGAGCAATATCCAGATTGTGAGGACTCATATTTTCAAGCATAATATTCTCAATTCTGTGAGTTTTACAACAAGATATCTGGACTTTGGGATCTTATATTGCTTTTTTAGACATATATCTGATGAAGTCATGTATTTTGTTCTTAACAATGTTGAAAATTCAAAGAAGATTCATTTCTCAACACAGAAATATATCTGCTACAGTTGTACTCTTAGAAAGATGCACTAATATAGTTTCTCTGAGAATTCTGTTTGCTCTAGTAAACTTCTAGGATTGATTCACTTAAATCTCTTTGAGCTTCTCATCTTGTCTTATTCAAAGTACAAGTAGGTAATTACATTTCTTGATGATTATTTCTTCTATTGCAATATTGCTTTTCTGTTCAAAAAGTCTGAAGCTGTAGAAGCAATTAAGTTAATTTTCTGAATGTAGTCAAATATAACCTTTCATCCTGTAAAGAAATTACACACTGATAATGGGAGAGAACATGTAATATCAAATTACAATCCTTTTTAAGAAAGCAAAAGATTATTTATGAGATTAGTACTTTATATGTATACCAACAAAATAGTCACTGAATGATTGAACCACACATTACTTGAAAAAGCATAGTTAATGCAACTTGAAACATGCATACTAAATTCTTGGTAAGAATTTATTATTGTGACTGCAACTCATATATATGATCATACAACTGTTAGACATCTCAAATAGAAAACATCTTAGAAGATTTTCTCAGATAATAAATTCAAATTATTATATCTCTATATCTTTGGTTGTAAAGTATATATGTACCTTCTTAATTAAATTCATGCTAATAAAATTGTGCCCCATTCTAAATTGATAATATTCATCAGATATGAGGATAATAGTTATCACTTTATATACCATATACAGGAAAATAATATTTTCTATTCCACATATACTATCTTTGACAAGAAATTCTTTTCTCAATTGTTAGGCATGGTTCATATCTAGGGTGAAAGTCCATGAAAATGGACTCAGAGATGTGTGGACTTGTGGAACAACCTTGGTTTCAGCTTATGTGCTACATTGTCTGTCTGCCATGTGGTTACAATTTCAGATAATAGAAAGAAGTCTGAGATAGGAGTGAGTGCTGATTTGGTATGTTGCTGTTAAACACTGAGAATTGAGTTCAATAAGAGTTTATCTTTGTCAATTATCAGACTAGTGAATTACAATATAACTACTAGTCTTATATACTAGTACCTACTATAGGAGATGCTCAGGGTTTTAGTGGTATAGCCCCTATTGCCTAAGCAGAGGTTTCAGTGTTGAGACACTGACAGGAGTATGACTCTGCTATGGAAGGCTGAGTCATATAGGAGTATCTCTATTATGGAAGATGGACTACTCCAGATGATTGTATCACTACTGTGAGACATGTTATGAGTAAGATAGCTACTGTGAAAGGTGGGCTTTATTTGGATTAGCTGTTGACAAGAAGTGTATTATGGGAATGTATTTTTCTAGATAAGTGAACTTGGCATATGATAGTATTCCCCTCTTAGAACTGAGTCTTCAAAGTCCTATTAAATTTATCCGAAAATCCTGTGATGATACCTAGGTCAACAATATATAAACAGAAATTTCTTTTGCCTTTTCCTCTATATCACCATGCCATCCCCTATTCACTCTGACATTTTCCAAAATGACACCAAAGTGCTTGAAAAGTAGCAGCAAAAAATGCAGTGGAGACATAAGAAGGAGGAGTAGCTTCTAATCTAATTAGAAGAAGTGGCAAAGTCACATTGAGCTGAGTGTGTGGCTCAGAAAGCAAGAAAAGAAGCAGAGACCAAAGTGAGAGAGTAGGCTGAGAAAAGAAGGGTTGCAGAAGAGAAGAAGAAGAAGAAGAGAATGTTGGAGTATCTCCAACAACTCTGAGATGAGATACTAGAGAAAGATATTGCCTTTTTGGAGAGCACTGAAGAATTCCAGATTATAGGACCTGAGTACAAGAAGGTACTCCCAGGAAACAATACAGATTACTAATCTTCCAAAAAGGCTAAAGGAAAACAGCCAGCAAGATACTATGAAAACAACAGGGTCAAGATGAGGAGTGTTAACCCATATGAGAGGTGTGTATATGTCAGGCAGGACTACCTAGTATACAATTCAAGGTGAGTAACAAAATTTTCTCTATGTTTTCTTTTTTTACTGATAGTCTTCCCTCAGCCAGTCTCTAGCATGTGATAGGTACATTGCCTTCACATAGCAGTATGTTCCCCATACTAATACTAATACTCCAGCCATGATCCCCACTTATGGCAGGGTTCTAAGTGCCATTGAAATGACACTCTGAAAACTTGTGGAGGAGTACTGAGAAGTCAGAAAGTTCCTCTGGGACTTGGTGGAGGGCCAAGAGAGGAATATGACCCAGTTGAAAAGGATTGGGGCTGCAGTGGAATGGAGATGAGGTTCAAAGGAGGAAAGTGAAGTTGAAGAAGATGGAGATAATGATGAGGGGTCTTAGGATGGCCCTAGGGGAAGTTAAGAGAAGGGGACTCCATTATCTGCCTCCTGTTAGTATAGTGGTCTTTTTTAATTTCTTAAATAAATTTTTTTATTTTCTGTGATTATAAATGTGTGAGTAAAAAAATTAGGAAAGAAAAAGAAAAGAAAAGTCTGAAATTTTGAAAGAAAACTCTGAAAAAGTACATGGAAACTGGGGTCTAATGAGAAAGTGGACTGAATATACTAAGAAATTAATGAAGGAATCTCCATTAGAAAGTGTGTAGAGGCAGGGGACAAGTGTAACAGTGTAATCAGAACAAAGGAAGTGGATCAGGCTTGTTGGGATATATGATATGAAAATTGGATACCAAGTCAGTGGCATGAGTAAGTTCAGATATAGGAATCCACTCAGATTCATCTCCAGTGTTCTCATAACCTAGTTAGATCACCTTGTACAGGAGTTTGTATGCCCATTAGCAATTGATTTTAGAGTCCACTATATGAGAAATTTCATATTTAGGTTCTCTGTTGATTATAACTGGAGTGAGGGCTGGTTGTGTTCTCTCAGAGAAGGAATTGGACATAGCAGGTTCAAGCATGGACACATGGAAAACTAGATGAACAGAGCATATAGACTCTGGGAGATGGAGGATAAACAATAGAGTACCAGACTAGACAATGATTTCATAGGGTCTGAGGTATTTTTTGGAAAATTTCTTTGAAAGCTGAGTAGTTCAGAAGAACTGAGCCTTGACAAAGACTTTGTCATCTACTTTGAAATCAGGAGTGGGTGAATGTCACACATTAGTGGATTTCTAATAATGTTGTTGGGCCATAGAGATTTTAGCTTTGAGGGTACTCTGTAATTCATTAAGATCTACTGTGAAGTTACAGACTCAAGAAGAAGCAATATCATGTTTAGGGTGAACAGTGATATTCAGATGATATTTCTTATTAGTGAAGAATGGGAAGATACCAGTAGTAGCACTTAGAGTATTATTGTAGGCAAACTCTGCAAGGGGTAGGAGTTCAGACCAGTTGTCTTACTGGTAGTTACAATATACACAGAGGTATTGCTTGAGAGTCTGATTTATGCATTCAGTTTGTCCATTATCTTTAGGGTAGTAGTCTGAGGTGAAGTGAAGCCACATGTCCAAAGCAGTACCTAAAGATTGGAAAAAAGTTTGATACAAACTCTGAGTTTCTGTTAAAGGTGACATGAAACAGAACACATGAAGAACAAACAGATGTGATAATGTCATGGGCAGAGATAAAGATTACCTGCTTGGTGAGCTGGTTGACTATGACCAAGATAGTGTCAAACCTGGAGGATGATGGAAGTTTCTCAATGAAGTTTATAGAAATAGAATTCCATAGTCATTTAGAAATAGAGAGTTGTTTGAGAGATTCATAGGGCTTGTGATGTTGTGGCTTGGATCACATACAAGTGACATAAGACTTGCAGAATTGTTGTATATCAGCATAAAGACTAGGCTAGGAATATCTGTAGCAAATGAGTTCCAGTGTTTTGTTTTGACCAAAATGTTTAGCAAGAATATGATCATGATTATACTGGAAAATATGTGTGTAGAGGTTACCAGCAGATGGTATATAAATTCTGTTGTCAAAAAAAAGGAGACCATTTAGGTCCATAGACTACTGGCTTTCTGTGGAGATATATTTTATAGCAATTGGATTATTAAGGAGGGCCATAAGGATGTCTTGATGTAGGGTGTCCAGATCAACTATTGTAGCTGTACAGAGAGAAGGAAAGAGCAGAATAGTAGTTCATATGGAGGTTGCTAATTGTTGTTGAGTGAAGATGGGTTCGAAGTTGTGAGAATTGACTATAATGTAGCCAGTATTCTCCTCTTTAGAATAGATGTCCTATCGTCTAGTGAAAGCATCCAGTTTGGTGCCAAGATAACCAGAGTGGAATCTGATGACAAGATTAAACTAAAAAAGATACTTGGACTACTATGTTTACTTCTAGGTCAGGATCTTAGTAGTAGAAAAAAACTCAAGGTTTTTATAATCCATAACAATGTTGATGGAATAAGCTGGACCTTCCAAGTAGTGTTGCCAAATTTTGAAAGCTTCAAAAATAGCAAGTAATTTCTTATTATGTGTATTGTAGTTCAATTCTGCCATGGTGAAAGTGTGGGAGTAAAAGGCCACTGGATGAACTTTATTTTCTTTGTTAACAATTGAAAGAATTGCAGTGAGAGCATAGTCCAAAGCATCGGTTTCCATGATGAGTTGAGTATTGGAAATCCAATGAGTAAGGATGGGAGCAGAGGTAAATGCCTTTTTGAGAGAGTTGAAAATATCATGATAGGAGGAGTTGAAATTTCAAGGGATGTCCTTCCAGATGAGATGTGTCAATAGAATAATAATATCCAAGTAGATTAAAATGAACCAGCAATAAAAATTCACAAAACCTAAAAGAGATTGAATATTCTTGACTTTCTTAGGCTCTGGCCAGTCTTAAATAATCTTCATTTTATCATTGGACATAGTAAGGCCAGAAGGAGAAAAAATATATTCTAAATACTCTACCAACTTGGAGTGAAATTTACATTTTTCCGCTTTAGTATAAAGACCAGCCTTGCAAAGATACTTGAGTACTTTCTTAACATGCCAGTGATGTTCAGACATGTTATTTGAGTAGATGAGTATATTATCTAGATAGATCATGACACAGACATCCAAGAGATTAGAGAAAATGTTGTTCATAAATCACTGGAAAGTCATAGAAATATTAGTAAGACTGAAGGGCATTACAGACCATTCAAATTATCTGTAGTAGTGGACTTGGCATATGACATAAATACACTAAATCTTGTGTGAAAGAATATAAATTATATGATAAGTTATTGAACAAAATAAGTTCAGAAATAGAGTTATCAGTGTTTAGACCTTTTAGTGAAGATAAACCTGCTTTAGTATCCATTCCATATATATCTATTTCTCCTGTTCAAAACAATTCTCCTCCTTATTTTCTTTCACTCTCTCTATCTTATAAGTCTCTATTTTTCTTATCTCTTCCAATATCTAAAAAGCCTATAGTAAAGGTTAAAGAAATTGATAATATTGAATCTAATGTTGAAATATGATCTTTTAGCCCTCAACAACTCTCACAACTTGCTCTGCAGATAATATAAGAAGATTCTGAATCAAGTAGATCTAAGTATCAAACTTAGATATTTTTTAGAGAAAGAAATATTTATGAAATATTATTCTGCAGAGTTTTTTATGGCAACCAAAGGGGTGGATTCCCAATTCTAATATAATATATGATAGACATGAAAATACTTGTCAGAAATTACAAAAAATATATCAGAATGCACAAAGATTTTCTAATAATCTGCTGCCTAGGATAATATCTAGTAAAAAGGCCAATGTCCAATTATTGTTAATAATAATAAAAGTATAATAGACACTTCACTCTATTTCCTACAAGTAATTCTGAATCAGCTGAGTTAGCTATTATACTTGGCATGCTTTGCAAGAAAAGAGAAAATAGAGTAAATTTGCTTTCTCTTAATATAATGTATAGCAGAGTTTCACCCAATTTTCAAAAATCTTGGAGATGTTGCTAAATTACCAGTTAATATTCAAAAAAAGTAACATAATTTCTGCCTTGAAGTACTTAAATTACTCAAAAACAGAAATATCTATGAAGTTGTAGATTTTTCTACAAGATAGATATTATGATATAATAAAGTGTGGACAGACTTTGATAAGATATAGATAGAACAGTAATATATTATTAGTCTACAACAAGAGAAGGCATGTGACTTGGAAGTCACATGACATTACATCATAAGCCTAGAGCAGTCTAGAAGGGCCTAGAAAGGTCTATAGTCTAGAAGAGTCTAGAGAAGTTGGGAAGAGTCTGGACGATAATGTCAAGGAGCATGTTAACCACATTGTTACCTCATGGTGTACACATGGTACACTCATAGATGACACATATGTTATGGAACACTTTGGACACTAACAATTTTCTTTTCTTTTTCTTTTTAATTTTGGATGATGAAGAGGCATGTAACACTGCAGTCACATGATGTGATGTCATAGGCCTAGAACATAGTAGAAGGATCTAGAAGATGATGTCAGAGCATATAGATGCAACATAGTGGCCTTGAGTAAGACATGAGGTGGACATAAGGTAGTAGCACAGACCAATATGTAACAGTATAAATAGGACTCTAATTTAGCAGAGGCTTCTTGTTGAGTTCTCTTGTGCTTTTCCCCACTTAATTGATTAACTGAGAGCTTTACTGCTTGTGTTATCATTGGACTTTGTGTCTAGTGGTTACCATAACAATATAGACTTTAGAGTAGGATGCACAGTAGAAGCATAGTCGTAGCACAGACCACA
>Ga0157359_1000603_pt1 | contig 13459 bp, 9 predicted proteins | sample AttcapACBM3_FD_111482 | JGI IMG/M metagenome (GOLD analysis project Ga0157359, IMG submission 111482) | Fungus gardens microbial communities from leaf cutter ant in Botucatu, State of São Paulo, Brazil - Atta capiguara ACBM3 | ecosystem: Host-associated > Fungi > Mycelium > Unclassified ...
GTTTCCTGGTGCAGCCCGTGTTCGGGATACCGCTGGTGGCGCTGCTGGTCTGCGCCCTGATCCTGGGCGCTGCGGTAGGGGTACCGCTAGGCGTGGTCACCTATGGAAGCGCGCTCTGCACGGCGGTGCTGGATAGCCTGGCGATCTTCTAGACGAACCGTAGGCAGGGCATCGCTGCCGGCCCCCGGCAGGGCGCCGGAAGTCGTTTAGCGCTAGGCGTCAGGCTTCCAGCGACGCCGTGAGCTGGAATTCCTGACCGCTCGGAGCCGCCGCGGGTCTGCCCAGCAGATACCCCTGGGCGAGCCGGACGCCCAGCTGCTGCAGCTGCGCCAGTTGTTCAGGGGTTTCCACGCCTTCGCAGAGCACCTCGAGTTTCATGGCCTTGCCCAGCAGCAACAGGGAGGTCAGGACCTGGCCACGCTGTTCCTCGTCCTCGATCGCCAGGATCCGGCGATCGAGCTTGATCAGCTGGAAGGGCAGTTCGAGGATGGGGCCGAGGCCGGCAAAGCCGCTGCCGAAGTCGTCCAGGGCCATGCGGATGCCCAGCAGCTGGAGCAGGGCGAAGGACTGGCGGGTCTTGGTATCTATGACCAGCTCCACCCCTTCGGTGACCTCCAGGACCAGGCGGTTGGGCGCCAGGCGCGAGAGCCTGAGGGCCGCGGATACCCGCTCATGCAGGATGGGATCGGCGAATTGCAGCGGCGACAGGTTGATGGAGATGCTCAGGTGTGGAGGCCACTGACTGGCCGCGAGACAGGCCTCCTTCACCACCCACTCGCCCAGGGCGATGATGAAATTGCCCTGTTCCGCGAGCGGGATGAAAACCTCCGGCGAGACCATGCCCAGGGTCGGATGCTGCCAGCGCAGCAGCGCTTCGTAACCCGTCACTTGCCTGGGCTCGACGCGATAGATGGGTTGGTAGTGCAGCAGGAATTCGTTGCTCGCGAGTCCCTTGCGGACATCCTCCGGGGTGAGCAGCGCGGCATGGTCGAGCGGTGCGCCCAGGATGGCATCGACGCCCCCTTCGAAGACCCGGTCCCGGCCCTCGCGCTTGGCGCGATAGAGCGCGCGGTCGGCACAGTCCAGCAGGTCGTCGGCGCTGCTCAGACCGGCCAGGCCACTGCGGGCGATGCCGATGCTGACGGTGACCCGGGTCTTGTCGTCCTGACGCCCCTGGTGCGGGATCTGCAGGTCGCGAACGCGTTCCAGGATGGCCTCCGCCACGTCCAGCGCCTCGGCCGGGCCGACCCGGTCCAGGAGGACGACGAACTCCTCGCCACCATAGCGACCGATCCTGTCACCCGGGCCCAGCCCGACCGCCAGGGCCTTGGCCACGGAGCGCAGGCAGTCATCTCCGGCGAGGTGGCCGTAGTAGTCGTTGTAGCGCTTGAAGTGATCCACGTCGATCAGCAGCACGGCGCCTTGCTCTCCGGCCAGGCGGCGTTGCCAGAAGTCTTCGAGGAGCGGGCGGAGCTGACGACGATTGGCCAGCCCGGTGAGGGAGTCGGTTTCCGAAAGGATCTGCAGATCCTGATTGGCCGAATTGAGAGACGCCAGGCGGACTTCTTCGCGCAGCTTGTAGAGGTAGGAGCGGCGCCCTTCGACGTTGAGCCAGTAACTGGCCAATAGCGAAAAGAACGCCATCACGATGGCGTTGGTCATCATCAGCCCGCCGACGATTGGTGACACCGGCGCTTCATGGACGGCAAGGGCGATCACCGACAGGGCGAAGCCGTTGAACAGCAGGGCCGGCAGCAGCGGACTCTTCATGCAGGTGTTGACGAAGGCCAGCATCAGCGGCCAGGTGAAGATGAACAGTGTCTGATTCATCTCCCTGCCCGGTGGGCCGTTGATCACCATGTTGTAGACCACCACCAGGCCGACATAGAACGGCAGCGAGGCCAGGGTTTCGCGCCAACGTGTCGGCACCACCTGCAGCAGCACCACGACCAGCAGCGCGAAGGGGGTGGCGATCCCCAGCATCTGGGCGGCCGCCCAGGGCAGGGCGTCTTGCAGCAGGAGCCACCACCAGATCAGAAAGCTGTCGTAGCTCAGGGTGCCGATCAGCAGGCAGCGAGTGAGGTGCCGCGTGCGCTGCTTGTGGATATCTAGCTGAAACAGGCGCTCCAGCACCGAGACGAAGGCAAAGGGCCCGACCGGCACAGCAAGCGTCTGATCGACAAGCCGACCCAGCTCTGGTGAGGTTTTCATGTGTGACCTGGACTGACAGAAGAGATATCAACGTGCGATAAGTGACATTGATAATATCAATATGATGGCACTAGTGACTGGCCGCTGGCGCAAGGATTCAGCCGAAATGACCGGCGGTTGAGTTGGAGAACCTGACGGTGCGAGCTCCTGCCGCAGGCTGCTGCGGCAGGGGCTCGGGCTGTTCTCAGACCTGGAAGCGGCGGGTCATTTCCTGCAGCCGGACACCGATGCGCGCCAGCTCCGTGCTCGAGGAGGCGGTCTCCTCGCTGGCGGCGGCGGTCTGCTCGGAGATGTCGCGGACGTTGGTCACGCTGCGGCTGATTTCTTCACCCGCCGTGCCCTGCTGCTCCGCGGCGCAGGCGATCTGCTCGTTCATCGACTCGATGTCCTTGACCGAGCGGGTGATGCGCTTGAGCAGCTCGCCCGCTTCGCGCGACAGGCCGACGCTGCTGTCGGTCAACTGCACGTTATGGTCGAGCACCGCCGCCATGCGGTCGGTGCTCTGGTGCAGACCGGTGATGAGCTGGGCGATCTCGTCCGTCGAGGAGCGGGTGCGCTGCGCCAGGCCGCGGACCTCGTCGGCGACCACGGCGAAGCCGCGTCCCGCCTCGCCGGCGCGGGCGGCTTCAATGGCGGCATTGAGCGCCAGCAGATTGGTCTGCTCGGAAACCGCCTTGATCACGTCGAGCACGCCACCGATGCTGTCGGCATGATCGCGCAGGGCGGCCATGGCGATCTTGGTCGACGCCATTTCGCCGGCCAGCAGTTCGATCTGGGCGACGGCCTTGTTGACGGCCTGGTCTCCCTGCTGGGCCTGCTGACTGGCCTCCAGCGCCGAGCGCGCGGCGGCCCCGGCGTTGCGCGCCACTTCGTGGGTGGTCGCCGTCATTTCCTGCATCGCGGTGGCGATCTGATCGGTCTCGACCTTCTGGGATTGCACCCCGGCACTGGTCTGCTCGGTCACCGCCGACAGCTGCTCGGCGGCACTGGCGACCTGGACGACGCCATCCTTCACTTCGCCGATGAGTCCGCGGAGGTTGGTGGTCATCTGCTGCATGCTGATCTGCAGCGCGCCCAGTTCATCCTTGCGGGTCACCTCCAGCTGACGGGTGAAGTCGCCGTTGGCGACCGTCTGTGCCAGGAGAACGGTGTCCTTCAGCGGGCGGACGATGGAGCGGGTGATCAGCCAGGCGCCCAGGAGGCCCAGAGCGATCGCGATGGTCAGCCACACCAGCAGCAGCTGGCGTGCACCGCTCACATCCGTCAGCTGGAATTCCTTCTGGATCGCGGTGAGCTTGTCGGCGACCGACAGCAGCGTGGTGATGGTGGTAGTGATACCGGCCTGACCCTGGTCCACCTGGGCCTGGGTGGTGATCAGCTGTTGCAGGCGCTGCTGGTAGCCGTCGAGTTCGCTGCCAAGCTTCTGCAACGCCTCGGTCGGCAGGGTGCTGGTCGTAGCGAGTTGTTTGACCTTTGCCTGGATACCGTCTAGGGCGCCATGGGCAGCGGCCTCGTTATCCTTGGTGGGCGTGGTGGCATAGCTACGCAGGGCAATGCGCATCCGCTGCAGGTCGATGAAGAGGGCCGCTACCTGCTGACGGTCTTCGACTCGCCCTTCCTGGGCATTGGCCGCCGTGGCCAGGGCCAGCAGATAGGTGTTGGCCGCTTCCGCCGTGGCGGTCGCCGCCTGCTGGACGGTCGCACGCTCCCGCGTGGCCGTCACTACCTGGGTGTAGAAGTCCCGATAGCGCTTGAGTGCGGCCCGGGCTTCGCTCAGCAAGGCCTCGTTGGCCTTCGAGTTGAAGTTGGGGATGATGCTCTGCAACTGGGCTTCGAGCTTGTCGAGTGCGGCCAGCCATTTGGCCGCCTGGGCCTCGTCGGCCTTGACGATGTAGACGAGTCGCTCGATGCGCATATCGCGCGCCAGGGTGCTGAATCCGGAGATGTCGCCGATTCTTTCGCTCCGATCGCGTAGGGCGTCGGTAGCCTGCCATCCGGTGTAGGCCACCAGCAGGATCATGCCGATGAGCAGGGAGAAGCCGAGTGCCAGCTTGGCCCGGACGCTGATGTTGCTGAGGAAATTCCAGCCATTGTGCTGCATGTGGACTACCTGGAGAGGAGGGCCGGGTGGAAGCACCTCAGCCGGATTAACGGTGATTTGTTATCGCGATAGCTTTAAGCCCTTGGACGGGCTCTGAATACCTGACGTCATGGAGGCGCCGTCAGTCGCTGCTCGCGGGGGGGCGCGGCGCGCATCAAGAGCGCCCTGAGCGTTGTGGATGGGTCTGACCCTAGCCAAGAAAAAGTGATCCATTTCACACCTTATCCAGAGATGGCTGGTGGCTATTCCTGGATGGACGGCGTGTCGCCATCATGGGGAACCCGGGTTTCCTCGCGGGCCGACACAGGGCAAAAAGGGTCCTCCGGCTTAGACCTCCAGGGGCTGCCGGCGGATCAGGGAGGCGGGCGACTTGCCAATCGCCTCGGTCGATAACTACTGTATAAAAGAACAGTTATGGAGCCCGCGCCCATGGCCCAGAGCCAGCCATCCCAGCTGACCTCCTATGATCGCCTGACGATGCGGGTGTCGCGGCTGGTGAACAACGCGCGCGGGGTCATCGACAAGCACGTGCATGTGGAGCGCCTGGAAGCGAGCAGCGAGGACTGGGAATTGTTGCTTGAAGCCTTTGGCGAGACCGAAGGCCTGATCGTGGCCCATCGCGATGACGGCAGCATCGACCTGTTCTGGAAGGTCAGCTACGACGATTTCTGAGCGGTCATGACAGAGCGCCGGCTTCGCAAGCGGCTTGGCGCTGGAAGGAGGTTGACCATGAATATCCAGCGCCTGGGGCCTGCCTGGGCCCCCGTCTACCGGCAACTGATGCTGGACGCCTATGCCCGACATCCGGAAGCCTTCACCTCCAGCCCCGAGGAGCGGGCGGCACTGCCGCTCGACTGGTGGGAGCGTCGGCTGCAAGAGGATGACCAGGCACAAGAGCTCGTCTGGGGCGCAACCCGGGACGCGGAGCTGCTGGGCGTTGTCGGCCTTGGCCGCGGGACGCGGGAAAAGGTCCGGCACAAGGCGACCCTGTTCGGGCTGTACGTCCCTGATCGCCACCGGGGTCTGGGAATTGCCAAGGGCCTGCTGGACGAACTCCTGACCCACGCGCGGGGGCTGCCCGGGCTCAGGGTCGTTCAGCTCACGGTGACCGAGGGTAATGATGCCGCGCTGGCGCTGTACCGGCAGGCGGGCTTCAACCTCTTCGGCAGCGAGCCGCTGGCGATCGCCGTGGGGGATGGCTTGCTTACCAAGCTGTACCTCTGGTGCGATCTGGACAGGTTGCGCCGCGGCTAGCGCGTCCCTGCCATCCACCACACCGCGATCCTTTCCCGGCCGGGCGCCGGATCGCGGTCCCGAGGGTCATGGGATGTCGTGAAACTGCCTCCAAATCGCCGCCACACCGTCACATCACCGCTCTAGGCTCGCCGCCCCAAGACAGCTTGTAACAAGTTGTATCCACAGGGCCAAGGAGAAGAGCTGGTGAAACGTTCAGGTAATAAACCCGCGGTGTTGACGGTCGCGTTCGCGGCCTCGCTGTTGGCGCTTTCGGTGCAGGCGGCCAGCCGTTCGGGCAACAACGCCATCAATGGCGTCGACCTGCTGTCAGGCTACAACAGGCTCTGGACCCCCGGCGCCACCTGGAACACCGGCACGCCCACCGCCTTCGGGGCGCCCATCCTGCAGCGCAATATCCAATACGTGGTCGACCTCGCGAAAGCCCGCACCCAGGCCCAGGAGATAGCGGCCTACTACGACGACCGCCGTGACCAGAGCTACAGCCTGATCAGCGGCCTGGGTTCCCTGGCCAATGGCTACCTGGCCGGCTCCGGCGCCTTCACCACCATCCCGGTGTTCGACGCCTCCACCCAGACCATCAAGTACAACGACAACGGCAACGGCGCCGGCGACGCCAACGCGCAACTGGGCAAGGTGGTGCAACTGGTCCAGGCGATCCGCAACGATGCCTCCACCACTCCGGCGAAGAACGCCTACCAGTATCCGCGGCCCTGGCGGCAAGCCAGCGTGGACATCGTGCCGCTGTCGTTGCGCCCGGCGCTCAGCACCACGCCGCAGAGCGACGGCGGCTTTCCCAGCGGCCATACCAACGCGGCCTACCTGGCGGCCATGGGCTTCGGTTACGCCGTACCCCAGCGCCTGGGTGAAGAACTCTTCCGCGCCTCGGAGCTGGGCAACAACCGCATCGTCGCCGGCATGCACTCGCCGCTGGACGTGATCGGTGGCCGCATCACCGCCACCTACTTCGCCATCGACAACCTGGTCAACAACGTCCAGCTGCGCAGCGATGCCTTCGCCCAGGCCCAGGCCTACTTCGCCCAGCAGTGCGGCGGCGACATCAACACCTGCGTGGACGGCATCGATCCGGCCACGGACCAGCAGTCCCAGCACGCCCAGGACAAGGCGCTGTACACCGCCCGTATGACCTACGGCTTCGCTCCCGTCGGTCCGACCAACCTGGCGCCGGTGGTGCCGGTCAACGCCGAGGTGCTGCTGGAGACGCGCTTTCCCTATCTCACCGCCAGTCAGCGCCGCGACATCCTGGCCAGCACCGAGCTGTCTTCCGGCTATGTGGTCATCGACGAATCCAACGGCTACGGTCGCCTCAACCTGATGGCCGCGGCCGACGGCTACGCGGCCTTCACCGGCAATGTCAGCGTCAACATGGAGGCCAGCCAGGGTGGCTTCAACGCCCGCGACGCCTGGCGCAATAACATCGCTGGCAGCGGCAGCCTGACCAAGAACGGCAGCGGCGAACTCACCCTCAGCGGCGTCAACACCTACAGCGGCGGGACGGTAATCAATGGCGGCACCCTGCGTGGCCATGCCCAGGCCTTCGGCAGCGGCGACATCACCGACAATGCCACCCTGGTGCTGGACCAGTCGGTCAACAGCAGCCTGGCCAACAACCTGCACGGCAGCGGCAGCCTGGTGAAGACCGGGGGCGGCTCCCTGAGCCTGACCGGCAACAGCGACTTTTCCGGTACCACCCGCGTCACCCAGGGTCGCCTGGCCATCAACGGCAACCTCGGTAATTCGGCGGTCACCGTCAACACGGGCGCCATCCTTGGCGGCACCGGCAGTCTCGCCAGCCTGCGCGTGGCCGAGGGCGGCATCCTCGCGCCCGGCAACTCGGTGGGGCAACTCAACGTCAACGGCAACGCCGTCTTCGACCAGGGCTCGATCTATCAGGTCGAGACCGATGCCAGCGGCCGCGCCGATCGCCTGGTGGCCAGTGGCAGCATCACCGTCGACGGCGCCACCCTGGCGCTGGTTTCCAGCCCCTCCTGGCAGCCGCTGGGCAGCTATCAGCTGCTGAGCGCGGGCAATGGCCTGAGCGGCCGCTTCGGCCAGATCCAGTCCGACTTCGCCTTCCTCACCCCGACCCTGAGCTATGGCGCCAACCAGGCGACCCTGAGCCTGGCGCGCAATGGCGTGGCCTTCGCCGAGCTGGCCGAGGGCCGCAACGCCCGCGCCGCCGCAACGGGCCTGGATAACGTCGGTGCCGGCAATGCCGTGTGGAATCAGGTGGCCGCGACCAACGCCGCCGGCGCCCGGAGCACCTTCCAGAGCCTGGGCAACGAGCTGCACGCCTCGACCAACACCGTGCTGGTGGAAAACAGCCGGCTGGTACGCAATGCCATGAGCGATCGCCTGAGCGACGCCCAGGACGAGCTGCCGTCCGGCTCCGGCATCCAGGGGTTGGCCGGCAGTCGCGAGCGCGGTCTGGTCTGGACCAAGGCCCTTGGCGCCTGGGGTCGCAACGACGGCAGTCACGACGCCAGCAGCCTGGACAGCCACAGCCGTGGCCTGCTGATCGGCAGCGACGTACCCCTGGACAGCGGTTGGCGCGTCGGCGGGTTGGTGGGCTTCGGTCACACCGATCTCGACCTGCGCGGCGAGTCCGGTTCGGCGGACAGCACCGACTACCACTTGGGCCTCTATGCTGGCCAGCAGTGGGACGCCCTCAGCCTCAAGCTGGGCCTGGCCCACAGTTGGCACTCGGTGGAAGCGCGGCGCAACCTGGCGATCCTCGGTAACGACCAGCGCCTGGCGCCGGACTACGATGCCGGTACCAGCCAGGCCTTCGGCGAACTGGCCTATCGGATCGAACAGGGCGGCCTGAGTCTGGAGCCCTTCGCCAATCTGGCCCGGGTGCATCTGCAGACCGATGCCTTTCGCGAGCGCAGCGGTGCGCTGGAGCTGGACAGTCGGCGGCAAACCACCGATGCGACCTTCAGCACCCTGGGCCTGCGCCTGGCGGCCAAGCCACTCGGTGGGCTGAAGGTGGTGCCGAGCGCAACCCTGGGCTGGCGCCATGCCTTTGGCGACACCACCCCCGAGCACGAGTCGGCCTTTGCCGGTGGCCCGGACTTCAAGCTGGTGGGGGCACCCATTGCGCGGGACGCGGCGGTGGTGCGTGGCGCCCTGGACCTGGCGCTGAGCGAGACGGTGTCGCTCGGATTGGGCTATGAGGGTCAGCTGAGCAGCCATACCAAGGACCAGGACCTCAACGCCCGGCTCAGCTGGCGCTTCTGAGGAAAGGCGTCCTGGCTGTCCGAAAGGGCAGGGCGCCTGGCCCGCGCAGGAGGCTGCCGGAAACGGACAGCCTCCTGCCGTGAGGGCTAGAAGGACGCCAGATTGTCCGGCGTGATCAGCTGGAAGGGGACCCGGGTGAGATTGCTGCTGGTGGAGCCGTTGGCCAGCCGCAGGGCCATGTCCACCGCGCCCTGGCCCTGGCCCTTGGCGTCCTGCAGCACGCTGACCGCCAGCTTGCCCTCGCGCATCTCCTGCAGCCCGTCGGGGGTGCCGTCGATGCCGCCCACCAGGTATTTCGAAAGCGGCTTGCCGGCCTTTTCCAGACCGCGGATCGCGCCGATGGCCATCTCGTCGTTGTTGGCGGCGACGATATCGAAGGCCACGCCCTTGTCGACCCACTGCAGAACGCGTTCGGTCGCCTCACTGCGCTGCCAGTTGGCCGAGGCCTTCACCACCACCTGCATGTCGGGGTACTTGGCGACGACCTTCTCGACGCTTTCGGTGCGCAGCTTGGTCGCCGGATGGGCCGGTTCGCCCATCAGGATGGCCACCTTGCCCTTGTAGCCGGCACGGCGAGCCAGCTCCTCCATCTGCATCGTCGCGGCCTCCACCTCGTCCGAGCCGACGAAGCCGGCATAGGCGGGCAGGGGAGAGACGCTGGGACGATAGTTGATGAACACCAGCGGCACCTTGCTGCTCATCGCCAGCGACAGCATCTCCTGGGTATGGCTGTCGTCGATGAGATTGACGATGACCGCATCGACATGGGCCGCGATCAGGTTGCGGTACTGGCGCAACTGCAGGGCGCTGTCACTGTTGGCGTTTTCCAGGAAGACGTCGGCGTCCAGGGTATGGGCGCGTTCCTCGACATTGTTGATCAGCAGGGTGCGGAAATTGTCGCGCTTGGAGGTCAGGACGCCGATCAGCGGGGCGCTGGCGTGGGCCAGGTTGGCGCAGGTGGCGGCCAGCACGAGACCGGCGAGAAGGCGAAGCTTTGGCTTGAACATGAGTCGGTTCCCGGTCAGACACTGAAACGTTGCAGTAGCTCGCGCTGCCGGCTGGCCATGCGCGAGAGGTCCTCGCTGCTCTGCGCGGCGCTGTCGGCGCCTTCTGCAGCCCTGAGCGCGGCGTCGTTGATCTGCACCATCATGCGGCTGGTTTCCTGCACGGTGGCGCTCTGCTCTTCGGTGGCGGCGGCGATCTGGGTATTCATCTCGCGGATGGTGCCGACCGCCTGGCTCATGCTCTGCAGGGCTTCCCGGGCGGAGGAGGCGAGTTGCACGCACTCCCCGGACTGGGCACGGCTCACCCCCATGATTTCCACCACCGAATAGATCTTCTGCTGCATCTGTTCGATCTGTTGCTGGATCTCGCTGGTGGAGGCCTGGGTTCGACTGGCGAGGGAACGTACCTCGTCGGCGACCACGGCGAAGCCGCGCCCCTGCTCACCGGCGCGAGCGGCTTCGATGGCGGCGTTGAGGGCGAGCAGATTGGTCTGCTCGGCGATATTGCGGATGGCGTCGACGATGCCGTCGATGCTCTGGCCATAGCCCTGCAATTCATCGGTGGCCTGGGCGGCGACCTGGATCTGCCGCGCCTGGCGCTGGATGCTGTCGATGGTCTCGGCGACGGTGGTGCCGGTCGCCGTGCTCAGTTCGAAGGTGTGGTCGACCGCATCCTTGGTGTCGATGGCGCGCTGAGCCACCTCGGCCACGGTGCTTTCCATCTGGGTCATCGCCGAGGCGGCGGAGCCGAGCCGCTCGGTCTGCTCCTCCACGGCGCGGGTGGTACTGGCACTGATGTCGGCATTGGCCAGGGCGGTATGCCGGAGGTCGTCGGCCGACTGGGTGAGGGTCTGCACCGTGGTCTGCAGCGAACGGATCAACTCGTTGAGATAGCCGCCCAGTTCGCTGAATTCGTCCTTGCGGCGCACATCGAACTGGACCCGCAGATCGCCGGCCGTGACCTGGCGCAGCGAGTCGCGGAACGCCTGCAGCGGTCGCCGCAGACCGCGGGCGACCCACAGGCCGATGATCACGGCGGCGCAGATCGCCAGCAGGGCAACGATCGCCAGGACCTGGCGGCTGGTGGCCACGCTGGCATCGGTATCGCCCTTGGCTTGTTGCGCCACGGCGACGGCACCGGCGCTGAGGGTGCGCAGCGCATCCAGGGTCGCCTGCAGGGCGGTGCCGGTGCGCTGGCGCTGGGCGTCGAACTGGGCCTCGGCCGCGGCCTGTCGCTCATAGGCCTGGCGCAGGCCGTCAGGCGCGGTCATCTCGTGCAGCAGACGGGTGACCATCACCCCCACGATGCGCGCGCTGCGCTCGTCGATGGCGGCCAGGGCGCGCAGGCGATCGGTGATGACATCCTGCTGCTGGTTGAGCACTACATCCAGTCCTGGCAGATCCAGGCGGGCCGCCTGAGCGGCGAAGGCGGCATAGGTCTTGTCCGTCTCGATCAGCAGCATCTGGGCGGCGCGAACTGCCGCGCTGGCACCTTCCGCCTTCTGTTGCGCACTGTAGGCCTGCAGGTAGCTGGACAGTCGATTGGCCTCCGGCGTGGCATAGCCCTGCAGGGTCCGGGTGGCACGGCGCACCTCGACCAGCTGGCGATAGCTGTCGATGAGGATTTTTGCCTGGTCGCCATAGGCGTTGCCCAGCTTCTGCTCCTGAGCGAGCGCCTGGATCAGCGGGTCGTGGCCGCGCAACAGCGCCGGCAAACGCTGGTGCAGCTGCAGGTAGTCGGCGAACTGCTGCTGGAATTGCTGCTCGTGCGTGGCGATCGGCGCGGAATCGGTCTCGGCCAGCAGGCTGAGCAGGGTCTGGTTGGCGCCCAGCAGCTGCACGTTGATTTCGCCGACGGCCTGGCCGAGCGGCGCGGATTGCTCGGTGATGACCGCCAGCCGCTCATGGATGGACTGGGTACTGGTGAAGCTTACGGCGACGATACCCAGCAGCAGCAGCACCAGAAGAGCGATGCCGCCGACTACCCGTTGAAGAAGCGTCATGGTTGTTCCCTGCTTTGTTATCGGTGTAGAGGCAGGAGGCCATTGGCGGCAGGTGTCATCGTGCGTCTCGATGCCTGTCCATGGCCAACATCCCCGCAGCCTAGTCTTATCGCCTGACCTTTCCGCAGGGTCTGCAGACGTGCGGCCTGCGCCGGGCGATCAGCTGTCGTCGACACCCGCCAGCGCTCGTGCCAGAGCCTGGCGTGCCGTTTCGCGTGCTGGACGGGCAGCTGCATCCCCTGACGGCCAGGCACGGGTCGGGGGCTCGAATAGCGCCACCGTGCGACGGACACCTCAGGTTGCGATCCTGAAGTGCTCGGCCAGAAACCAATCCGTGCTTCGCCAGGTCCCTGAAAGGTCTCTTTTCTCAGGATTACCCGATGTCCAAAGCTCTGCTGTGCTCCCTCGTACTGGCTACCGCCGCAACCCTGACGGCGTGCGACAAGACCTCCGAAGACCACGCCCAGGACGCTCAGACCCATAGCCAGAAGGCCCAGGAGAAGGCGGCCGAAGGCAAGGTCGAGCGCGCCTCCAAGGAGCAGGCCAAGGCGCAGGAAGACCGGGCCCAGGCCAATGAAGCCGCGGCCACCGAAGGGCGCAACACGCCTCCCGATTCCGCCGTGCCCGGCTATATCAAGACGCCCGGCAAGGAAAATCCCTGAGTCTCGACCCCGGTCGGCGGTCGGTTCAGGACCGGCCGTCGAGGGGGCGACGCGAGTGGCAAGGCCTGCCGCAAGAGGGCTTAGCGCCTTCTTTGCTGTCCAGCGAAATCGGGGCGTGACGCTCTCGCTGGCGGAACATCCGGAGAGCAGGAGGACGAGGGCCAGGGCAAGGCTCTGATCGGCGGCGCGGGGAACGGGCCTCGGCGTGCCGACGACAGCCATCGTCGAGGCGAGCAACGGCTGTTTACATCCGGGCCAGGACGATTAGAGTAGGGGCCACTTCGCCATCATTCGTCCAGCCTCCGGAGCCGCCATGAGCCTTTCGCGACCGATCCACTGGTATCGTGCCCGCAGCACGCTCGAAATCGTCGCCCTGGGCCTGGGCGTCATCGCGCTGGTGATCGCTGTCGATCAGGGCCTGCGCAACTCGCCCTCGGAACACCTCGCCGACTATCACGCCTGCAAGGGTGACGGTGGCCTGGCGCGAATGAACGCCATCGGCGAAATCGTCTGCCGGCTGCCCAGTCCGGTGATCGGCCAGGTGGCAGCCAAGACCCCGGCGGTCTCCGGCCTCTAAACCACCGCCAGGCTTCGCACTGCGCGGCCCGTTCAGGATCAGCCCGATCCTGTGACCGGACCTTTTCGGCCCGGTGATGCCTCTTTCCTGCATTCCTTCCTGATGCCGTCCTGACCTCTGGGCGTGGATCACGGCTGCCTGGCATTCGCAATGCAAACAGCTATTGCTTACCGTAACATTTGATAATGAGAGTTTTTATCATTTAAAGTGCTGGCCCTCGCGGGATACCGCGAAAAGCAGCCTTCAAGTGCACGGCGTCGGCTGCAACGCCACGGTCACAAGGATCACCATGAACACCCAAGGAACCCTCTGCCAGCCCGTCCGCCTTCGCCGCGGGGCTCTCCGTCAGCTGCGCCGGATCGGCGCGCTGATTCCCTTTCCGCTGA
>Ga0157359_1000605_pt1 | contig 13436 bp, 13 predicted proteins | sample AttcapACBM3_FD_111482 | JGI IMG/M metagenome (GOLD analysis project Ga0157359, IMG submission 111482) | Fungus gardens microbial communities from leaf cutter ant in Botucatu, State of São Paulo, Brazil - Atta capiguara ACBM3 | ecosystem: Host-associated > Fungi > Mycelium > Unclassified ...
AAACTGAATAAAGTTTATAATATAACCTTTGTAAAAAAGCTTGTAAGCTTATCTATAGTTAATTTTAGAGTTTATAATCTATAAGATTTTATACTCTAGTTTTCATTACAAAGACTAAATATATAAAGTATATTAGGAGATGAAGATTAAATAATAAAATACTAGGTTAGAAAATAATTTTATAAGATCTAAGATGTTTTTCAGAGATTTTTGGAAGGCTGGTATCAGAGTTAAGAATAATAAACTTGGTTTTCTTTCTTTCTTATTTTTATTTCCTTTTTTATTTATTTTCTATTTATTCTTATTTTTGGACTTTGAAATTAGAATTATAGTATAATATCACACATTACAGTTACAGTCATGTAATCACATGTTGTATAGAAAAACATAAAAGATTCTAGAACAATAATGTTATACTATATGTTAATAGTAACAGAAGTCAAGCAAATAAGAGATTATGCTAAGGTATAATAAGAACTATGTGATACTAGTCTTTAACTGTACACTAAAAAATTCAAAGAGGATCATATCAGTAACAGAAATTGAGAGAAGAGATAATAATGTAAAAGAAAAAATAAACATATAAAACTCCTAAAAGAGTTCTTGTGAATATAGTTAGGAAGGGTATTAACAGGAATATATAAATAATATCTGCTTGCAAATGCTTTTTCTAGTTAACATACTCCTAAATAGTAAATCTTATACTGTATAACAAGTTTCTTTGGAAAATTTAGTAAATAGATTGTAAAGCTTCTTAAAAGCCTTTAACAATACTATTTATTCTAGATAATTGTTAGATGTGGTTTACATCTTGTTATCTGAGATCCAATGGGGCATCTTGAAAGTTCAAAATAAGTTATTTATACATTATCTAAGAATGCAAAAGATAGAGTCAGAATGACCTTTGGCTCTAGCTTATATACTATGCCTCTATAAGTTACACTGGTCATATATTTTAGAAGTGGACTTAGTGAATATCAGTAAACTAATGTTGCAACTCAAAAACCTTAGAGTTGGTTAATAGAAAGAATCTTGTATTGGGTTGATATAAGAGAACTCAATGGAGTTTCTAGTATAGAATAGTCTATTTTATATATGCTAAGTTACTGGTCTATACTACAGTACTAATACTACAGTACCATTAACCTACCCTAAAGACCATGTATTATTCTTAAGGTCAACATATGTTAAACATACTATAATATTTCTTCTAGAAGCTTCTATTGTATTTTATCATGGCATATAATTGTGATAATGTAACTATGATAGTGTTTGTGTGACTGTGACATGTGATGTTACACTAATTTTAATTCTAAGTTCTAAAATAGAAAATAAATGGAAAATAAAATAAAAATAAAAGAGAAATTGAAAATAGTTAAAGTCTATTATCTTTAACTCTGATATTACCCTCTCTTCAAGGTTTTTCCTTTAGAGAAACTGACTTCTATTTTTGCCAGTTTCTCTTCAACTTCCTTAGATACTTCTCTTCAAACTTTTTATTATCCCATCTATATAACATTTTTGCTGTATATTTTCCAGGTAACTCTTTTCTCCCAAAGTTTCTCTTTTCTATCATATCTAACTTTTTCTGTTGTTTTACTTCTGCATTCATTCTCCCCTCAAACTCAGCTACCACTTCTTTTGCATTCTCCAAGTCTTCTATCCTCTCTTATATATCATGCTCTACCATAAATCTCTTTTACTGTACTAAGTACTTCACCACTCCTCTTATTTTTCTTTTATTCAATATTTTTTCTATTTTCTATTCTTTGAATTTCTCTATTTCCACTAGTTTTATCTTTTTTACCTTCTGTCCTCCCACTTGCTCTATATCTTACTACTTAACTGATGTTCACTACTAGATAAAACTAACATATTGGTTCACTAGTTTCCTTGCCAATATTTCTTTGAACACCAAATCTTTCATACTCAACATCACTTTATTATCTTTCTTCTACTATTTGACTTCTTTTCTCCCACTGTCTGCCTGTTGCTTTATCTCCTCCTATACTTTCCTTAGCACTGCCTTTGCTTCTTCTTGTATCTTTTTCATTCTTTCCACAAACTCTATCACTTTCTCTACCTTTTTTTCTTTCTAATATCAGCTCCTATTCTCAACTCTCTACTATAATTTGCTATAAATAGAGACATCTTAGTTACTGAGTGTGTCTTGTTGCTTACTACAAACCCTGCTGATGCTAACTACTCTGGCCAATCTTTTTGCTTATAGTTGACAAAAAACCATAAGTATTGTTCCAACTCCTAGTTCATTCTTTTTGTCTGACCATCTGTTTGTGGATGGAATGCAGTCAATAGCTTTGTTTTGATATCCAACATTCTGTTCAGCTTCTTAGTCAACTCTACTGTAAACTAGGGTCATTTATCTAATACTACACTTTCCAGCAATTTATACAACTTCCACATGTTATTTCTGAACAACTTTACCAACCCTTTCACTGATGTTCCTTCTGTTGTTGTCACAAAATGAGTCATCTTGGACAACATATTGCAGACTACTAGAATTGTATCCTTTCCAGCTACTAATAGCAACTTCATAATAAAGTCTACTGTCAGATGTGTCCATAGTTTCTCCAGTATCTCACTCAACTTCAACTTCTTCATTGGTGCCTCCATTCTATTCTTCATTCTCTGACATATATCACATCCATCCACATATTTTCCAACATTATTCATCACTTCAGGCTACTGTTCCTCATCACTAATTCCATTGTTTTTCACCTTCTTTTATATTCTGCTACTGGTATACCATGGTGTAATCAGATTATCTCTACCCTCAAATCTTTTGGTATATACACCTTTCTCTCTTTCAACACCAAGTCTCCCTCTATTTGCCATTTATCTTATCTTATCACCTTCACTCTTGCCTTCTTTATCTCTTCTAATACTCTAACTACTTTCTTATATTTTCCTCTTGCTTTTTTTATTTTTTTCTATTATATCTACTTCTAGTCCTTCTATTACTACTTCTGCTAAGCTATAAATCTATTGTTTCTTAATTAAAGTATGATTATTATTGTCATTTTCTACTCCTACTTTCCAGTCTGGTTTCCTACTAAGTCTATATACCTTTCTCATTTTTGTGCCTGGCACATGTTTTAGAGTAAAGTTAAACCTTAATAGATATAGTGCATATCAAGCTTATCTTTGGTTCAACTTTTGCACTTTCATAAAATATTCTAGGTTTTTGTGATTGGTCCAAACCTCAAACTTGTACTTGGCACCCTCTAATAGATATCTCCAGTTTTATAATCCTCTTATAACTACTAGCATCTCCTTATCATGAATCTTGTAGTTCCTTTCTATCTTATTTGGAAATTTTGAGAAGAATGCTACTGGTCTCTATTGTCCATCTTCACATTCTATAGATAACACTCTTTCCATAGCATAATCTGATATGTTAACTTCTATCTTTATTTTTTTGTCTAAATCTGATGCTGTTATAACTTAAGACCTTGTATAAGGACAAAAGATGACTTTTGTATTGAGTAATACAAAAGAACTTGATAGAGTTCCAAGTACAAACTAGTCTACCTTATATACTATAGACTGTGGTCTATATGCACACTGCACTAACCTACTCTAAAGTACATATACTTGTTATAAGGTTAACATACTGTTGTCATGTTATATAATATTATTGATTCTAGAACCTTCTATGTCCTTCTCTGTGATATGTGATATGTGACTGTCATGTCTTAAACCTAGGTTCCAATAAAAAAGAAAAGAAAAGAAACTAGAAATTAGAAATTAGAAATGAAAATGAAAATAAAATAGAGTCTACTGTCTGTAACTCTGATAGGTGCTACTAACACTAGTTCTTTTATGAACATTTTCTTCAACTCCTAAAATGTCTTCTCCTATCTCTCTGTCCAATCCTAGTTTTTATTTTTTTTTCATTAAATTATACAAAGGTCTAGCTATTGCTGTGAAATCTTTAATGAACCATTAATAGTAATTCACTAGTCCCAAAAACTTCTGTATATCTTTAGCTTCTTTTGAAGTTAGCCAGTCTAATATACTCTTCATATTTTCCTCCTCCATTTTTATTCCCTTAGGTCTCATTACTACTCCTAAGAATCCTATCTCTCATCTCTTCTACTTGCACTTCTTTAGTTTCATGTATAAGTCATTTTCTGCTAACCTTTTTACTACTTTCTCTACTGCCTTGTCATGTCTTTTCTTTCCTTCTATTCCTACTATTACATCATCAATAAAACTTGCTACTTCTCTAGTATTGATTAGCTCCCAAAGAATCTTATTTATCATGGTCTGGAATGTTACTAGTGAGTTTGTAAGTCTGAAGAACATCACTGTCAGTTCAAATGACCCTAGAAGGGTCATAAATGCTACCTTTCACTTATTTCCCTTCTTTACCTATACATTATTATAACCTTAACATAGATCTAATTTAGTAAATACCTTCTTTGTTTTCTACAATGTCTGAAATTAATGGTAAGGGATAATTATTTTTAATTGTTCATTCATTTAAATAATGATAGTTCTGAACCATTCTTTTCTTCCCATTCTTCTTTTCTACAAAAAATACTGGTGTGGTTTGAAGTGACTTTAAGGGTCTAATATACTCTTTCCTCAATTGTTCTAATATGAACTCATGTACATCTTCCCTCTCCTTCCTCAACAATGGATATACCTTTCCCTTTCTTAGCACAAATTTCCTCCTTCATCTCAATTGCATAGTCCCACAACTTTTTTACTGGCATTCTTTCACTCACTTTCTTTCAAAAGATGTGAATCCACTTGTGGAATTTTTAAAGAACTAATTTCTTAGCTTCCTCTTCTGACTTTGCTATTTCTTTCTCCTCATCCAAGATCTCCTACTCCTCTACTATCTTATTTACTTTCATTGTTCTTTCCTTCTTTGGTTTTTTCTTCTTTTTCTTTTTCTTCTTTTTCTTCTGTTCATTTTCCTCTTATTTCTTTCCTTCTTCCTTCTTTTTCTCTTCTTCTTTCTGATTTTGCCATCATAACTTTCCTTGTTTTAACCCTCACTATTACAGACTCAAGTCCTTTAAGTGGAACAAGTGGATGAACCTTATATTGGGTTAACATAAGAGAACTCAATAGAGAACTCTGTACAGGATTGTCTACCTTATATACTAAAACTCCATGGTCTGTGCTAATTACTTCTAGCCTACCCTAAATAGCTATGTGTTTGCCTTAAGGTCAATATATGTTAAACATGTTGTATAACATCATCCTTCCAGAACCTTCTATGCTTTTTCATGTGACATGTGACAGTGACAGTGACATATGACTGATGTATGATAGTGTGACAGTGATATCATATTAACCCTAATCCCAAGTCCCCAAAAACAAAAATAAAAATAAAAGGGAAGAAAATAACAAATGAGAAAAGAAAAAATAAAATAGTTAGAGTTTACTGTCTTGAATTCTAACACTCACTGTTTTCCACATTCTTCCAAACATCTCTGTAATATGGCTAGACTGCCAGTGCTAAACCAATTATACCAAAAGGCAATTTAACTAAAAGCTTATACTTTTAGCCAACCAGTAGTATTTATGCTGATTATGGGAACTCAGGTAAGCAGCAGGCTTACAACCTCATCATTTTTACTTTTCCAGAACTCCAGTTGATCTTAGGGTTGTGGTGAGCAAGCCACAGCATCCTTAAGATTACACTCCACTTCTATTCTCTAATCACATCTATCTTTATTCTTTCTCTATGTTCCTTATAATAAATATTAATCTCTATTATATGATCTATCAGCCTCTCTTTGTTGAATGTTTCATCTATATTTCTCATATATATTGGTTTCTCAATTTTTCAACTTAAACCTCTTCTTTCTTACAAACTCTGAACTTATTACCAACCCTATTGTCCTACTATCTAACAATGTCTCCACTATAACTCCTTTCTGCATATTGATTCAATCCAATCCAATCTTTACTGTCACTTCTCTTAATATATCTCCCTTATCTATGTTGCAGCAGGATACATTATCTATTACTTTACTGAGCATTGTAAACCTATTTGAAGATTGCTATGTTGCAATCTCCTTCTCCTCTCTTGCTCTACAATTCCTTACTATATGTCCCCATCATCTACAACTAAAACACTTTATTTTCTGTATTACTTTTTTTCTGTTTATCTGTCTCCTCCTTTCTTATTCTTCTTGTTGTCTCCACTCCTCTTCTGCTCTTCTTTCTTCTCTTACTCTTATCTTCTCAATTCTATCCCATTCTTCTTTGTTCTTCTTTTCTCCTATTCTCCTTCTAATTTCTATACAAGTTCACTGCCCTCTCATACTACTGCTCAATAGTTCTAGGTTGACATTATGACTCTATGAGTCTTCATTGGATTATCTCATTCATAGCTCTTTTGAATTCTTCCACCAATAGTTTTTCTTCATATCTGCTTTCTCTTGCTGCCCTTCTAAATTCCTATACAAACTTCTCTATTATCCTACTCCCTTGCTCTACCTTCTTAAACTTTGCTACCTTCATTGTTTTGTTATTTCTTCCACTGAAATTCTTTGTCAAATCTGCTAAAAACTCTACTACTATTGCATAATCTAACTTTCCACTTTCCAAATCTTCCAGTACATTTTCCTTCCAAATATTTGCCAATCCTCCCTACACATATGACAACACCCACTGCACCTATTCTTCCACTACTGCCTCTCTCATTCTCATTCTAATAAATAACTTGTATGCTGTTAGAAATTCCAAAACTTTCTCTGCCTCTCCATTGAATGTTTGTGGCATTGTTACTTCTACATCCAACCTAGTGTTGGGTTTAGGGGATACTTCTGTTCCTGTTTCTACTTCTTCTATCAATATTTGGAGCTATACTATTATATTGACAATTCGCTCCTAATATTGCCAAATTAAATACTTAGTCTGGTTTAAGTTTAGTTAATTCATGTTAGTGTGAAAAATGGTAAATTGCAAAGGAAAGGAATGGTTCTATTATTGTTATCTCTATAGAGGCTAGTGGTGTTAGAATTAAAGACAGTAAACTCTAATTATTTTCAATTTCTCTTTTAATTTAATTTAATATTTTAGAACTTAAAATTAGGATTAGTGTGACATCACATGTCACAGTCACACAAACACTGTCATGGTTACACTGTCACAATTATATGCTATGATAAAATACTTCTAGAAGAAATAATATTATAGTATATTTAATATATATTGACCTTAAGAATAATACATGGTCTTTAGGGTAGGTTAATGGTACTGTAGCATAGACCAGTAACTTAGCATATATAAGGTAGACTATTCTGTACTAGAAACTTCATTGAGTTCTTTTGTATTACTTAATACAAGATTCTTTCTCTTTAACCTACTCTAAGGTCTTTGAGTTATAACAAATGGCACTTTTCTTGTCTACCTCACCATGTCTACTACTACTTGTCTACTATCCTAATCAAACTATTATACTATTTTAACTCAAGAAAGTCATTTTACTCTAGATGAGATCTGAAAGATGCTTACCATTCTCTTATATGGACAGATTACAAGTAAATTTGCAGCACAATGCTACTATTATGAAAAATACACATACTTTATTCAACACCACCTACTTAAATAATGAGTAACATCTAACTGGTGGTCTGAGTCTGATTACTGATGTCTACAGCTGCCTATGCTGAGCATCTAGCTCTTTTTTATGTCTGGGATCTGGCTTCTAATCTGAGAAAGAGTAACTAATAGTCATATTGACTATTGGTCAAGAATAATAGAAGAGTATAGGTATAGAGAAGGCCTAGTGTTGGATGGTCTCAAAGATAGGTATTAAGTTCTAATGTTATAACTTAAAGACCTTAGAGTTGGTCAATGAGAAGAACCTTTTATTGGATTAATATAAGAGAACTCAATGGAGTTCTTAGTACAGAATAGTCTATTTTATATATGCTAAGTTCCTGGTCCATACTATAATACCATTAATCTACTCTAAAAACTATATGTTATTTTTAAGGTCAATATGTGTCAAACATGCTGTAATAATATTATCCCTTTTAGAAGCTTCTACCATGTTCCATTATGGTATATGATTGTGTAACAGTGTGACTATGACAGTATTTGTATAACTGTAACTGTAACTGATATGTGATACTAAGTTATGTTGTGTGACAATTTGTGACAGTAACATGTGATATTATACTAATTCTAACCCTAAGTTCCAAAATATAAAATAAAATAAAAATAAAAATAATTAGAGTCTATTATCCTTAATTCTGACAACTAGAACCATTAGAGGGTAATAAGGCATGTCATTGCCAACACCAGAAAAGAATATCAGTTTTGATTAATTTTCAGAATAAAGCTAGTATAGTGTAAACTACCAGTTTATATATTAGGTATTCTACTTAGAATAACTATCTAGAATGGTAACTGCTAAGTGAGTTACCCTATATACTAGTAATCTTTGGATGTCAGAGATGGAAGTTCATAGAGTTTGACAAAGAACTAGTGAGGATATCTGAAGAAAAATAGAGAGAGATGATCTATACTGAAAGAGATTGAGAAGTGTATATGAGGGAGGAAGTATTATTTATAGTTATAAAATGAATAGCCTAAATAAAATGTAACAGTGATATATTCCAAAGATATCTCAAGTCAAATTTTATGACTAATGATACTAACTGATACCTATATCACCAGCCTTTCCTAAGCTGTTAGAACTCTCCAAAACTTGTTTAAAAGTAATAGAAGATACTAATAATGCTCACTTGAGAATATAGAGAATAAATTACTTATGAGTAGGAGAATTCAGATAGAAGTTCTTCTTTTGCTCTTCTCCACCTATGGCTTATATATTAGTCTAAAAATATAGGGAATGGATATAGAGAATGAAAACTAAAACTATAAGGAAGACTGCTAAGATCTCATAAGCATATGGCCCTCTCTTTATTTGTAACCCAAAATCAACCTAATAGTCTTTTTCTGTTTGTGAGTACTAATTCTATTCCTTCTTAGTTATTCCCACTGGTTGTTAGAATCAAAGGTGGTGAACTTGTTTCTTTTCTATTTCTTGTCTCTTATTTAAGTTATTTCTATTTTTTGATTCTCTTATTTTATTTTTTCATTTTCATTTCTTATCTTGGACTTATAGAAGAGAAATAATGTGATATCACACAACAATGTGACAAGGTGTGATGACTGTCACAGGTTGGTCACAAATATCATAGTTATGGTCACAAACTTCATTTAACTTGTATTTTCATAACCAGCAGACTGATTTTCATAAACCAAGTTGTACTGGAAAGCCCCAAATGAGGGCTATTCATACATATGTAGGATGTATAAAAGTGAAAACAAATCACTGAGATATCAGACCATTAGTAACTACAAGTTTCATTAGCTATTATCTTAGGAACAACTGAACAGATTTCCATATAAAAACTTAATAAGAGTATACCTTCTTATGAAAAAGTATTTTCCAGCATAACAATAGCATGTTATATGTATAGCCTTTAGGATAGGTTAGACTTTGTATAGTATATACTTTAAACTCTATTAAGTTCTCTTATGTTAACTTTAATACAAGATTTATTTTCTAACTTGACACTTTGAGTCTTGAATTATAACAGCTGGATAGTCCTAAAGAATTGAGTCTTTATAAAAATGTTATCACCTACTTTGAAATTAGATATGGGAGAACACTACATATTAGTGGACTTTTGGTAATACTCTTATGCTACAGAGATTTTAGCTTTGAGGATACTCTATAATTCATCAAGATTGATAATAAAGTTGTGGGCTTGGCAGGAAGTGATATCATGTTTAGGATATACTGAAATACTAAGATGGTAACCCTTATTAGCAAAGAACAAAGAGACACTGGTAGTAGCACTAAAAGCATTATTGTAAGAAAACTTCACAAGAAACAGGAGTTTAGACTAGTTGTCTTACTGGTAGTTACAATACACATGGAAGTATTGCTTCAGAGTTTGGGTCATGTATTCAGTTTTTCCATCACCTTCAAGGTAGTATCTTAAAGTGAAGTGAAGACATATGTCCAAAGTTTGAGACAAGCTCTAAACTACAGTCAGAGATAATATGAGAGGAGACACTGTGCTTGGAAAATATGTGAAGAATAAAAAGACATACTGAGTCTGCAGAGGTAATGGTATTATGAGCAGAAATAAAGATTGCCTGCTTGATGAGCTAGTTGATGATTACCAGAATAGTATCAAATCTAGAGGATAACAGGAGTTTCTCAATGAAATTCATGGAAATAGAATTCTAGAGATGTTTGGGAATAGGAAGTCGTTTGAGAGATCTGTAGGACTTGTGCCACTGATGTTTGGATTATATACAAGTAACAAAAGACTTGCAGAATTGTTATACATCTGTATGGAGGCTTAACTAGGAATATCTGTAACAAATAAGTTCCAGTATTTTGTTTTGACTGAAGTGGCCAGCTAAGATGTGATCATAATTATATTAGAGAACACACATGGAGATTACTAGATAATTGTACAAAAATTCTACTATCAAGAAGAAGAAGATCTGAGAAGTTCATAGATCAGTGGCTTTTTGTGAGATTGTGTTTTGCAGTAGTAGGGTCACTTGAAAGCACTATATGAATGTCTCAGTGAAGAGTGTCAAGATCAACAACTGTTACTATGTAGAGTGAGAGAGCAATTAAGACTGTTTCTCAGATAGAGGCCATAAGTTATTCATAGGTAAAAATCAGTTTGAAGTAATGAGAGTTAATTATGGTATAGCTAGTATTCCCTTCTTTAGGATGGATGTCCCATTATCTAGTGAAAGTGTCTAGTTTGGTACTAAGATGATCTATATAGACCTAGATAACAAGGTTGAACTGTGAGAGGTATTCAGACCACTGTACTTGTCTACAAATCAATATCTTGGTAGTAGAAAACTACTCAAGATTTTTATGATCTATAATAATGTTGATAGAGAAGGCTAAACTCTCAAGATAGTAATATCAAATTTTGAAAGCTTCAAAAATAGTCTGAAGTTTCTTGTTATGATTATTGTAGCTGAACTCCATGTCATAGTCCAAAATCTGAAATATGTCTGAGATATGTCCATCTTCAATATGACATCAAAACTCCATGGTTATTTGTATTAAAACTCCACTAGTATTTTAGTATTTTATAATAGACTGAATTCCATCAATAACTCTGTGGTTATTTGGCTTTATTTGTATAAAAATCCATAGTCATATTTACCTGTTGAAATCACCTATTTATCTCTATTTATCTCCTTCAAACTCTACAAAATTACTCAGACTTTATATAGAGTTTTCTTCTATACAATCTGAAATCATATCAGTGATTTACTACTGAAACATCCTCTTGGAGATCCATTTAATTACTCCTTTAGTTACTTTATATATTTAAGGCTGGTAGTTATTCTGTAATAGCTAGCCTGATAATTAACTTAAGTTGATACCAAACTCTGATGTCAATAGTGATGCACTTACTTCTCTCCTTATAACTCCCAATTTCTTCTTTCAAGGTCTTTCTCTAAAATTGTGACCCTACAGCTTATTGGCACAATACATACATTGAGGCCAAGGTTATTTTGAAAAGTTCATATTTCTATTAGATTTTGATGTATTTCCATACTTGTTAAAACTTTACATCTCCTTTGGACTTCTGGCCCTCTAGTGTAAACAGTACACAACACTCTATAAAGGTAAAAGTCCAAGAGTAAAAGATAGCCAGATGAACTTTATTATTTTTGTCTATAATAGAGAGAATTGCAGTGAAAGTATAGTTGAAGGTATATTAGAGGTGATTGTTAGACACAATTCATGCCTTATTATCCAAGATCTGATAGGGCATCTCAGAAGTTCAAAAAAGCTGATTATGCATTATCTAAGAACACAGAAGGTGAGTTAAAATAACCTTTGGCTTTAGCTTGTATGCTATACTTCTACAAGTTATACTGGTTGTATATTTTGGAAGTAGGGCTTGGGTGAGCTTAAACAGTTGGGAACTACTAGAAAGTGGTAAGGTATGTTGTCACCAATACCAGAAGAGGATGTCAGTTTTAGTTGATTTTCAGAATGGCTAATATAGTATAGACTACCAGTTTATATACTAGGGAAACTACCTAGGATAATTATCTGGAATAGAGACTATGGAGCATACTCTGGTTTCTAGTGATCCTTGGATATCATGTATAGAGATCCATAGAGTTAGCAAGGGTCCAGCAAAGATATCTAAGAGAGAATAGAGAGAGGTGATCCACATTAGAAGAGATTGAGAAGTACAGATGAGAAAAGGAGGATTTTTTATGGGTCTTGGAGTGGATGGAGTCAGAAAATGAGATATGATAGCAATTTACACTCCCCAAGGTTATCCACAAATAATAGTACAAAAGACAAGGATGAAAGAATAACTTAATGATATAAGAGATAGAGAGGGCCAGAAGTGGTGTTATGCAGATAATTGACCTTAGCTTCAACAGATAACATTATACCTAGCCTATGCATTATGTGGTCATAAGTTTTGGATAACAGAAGCTTGGAAGGATTGAGACAAGTGTAGCACAAGTCTAAGTTGATTATCAGACTGAGAAATGGTATATGGTAGCTAACATTCTTAAATACAGAAGTGATAATCTAATAATATTCTATTACTGTATATACTCTAGATTGTTGAGCACTATAGGAGCTGTTATTTGGAACTTCATAGGATTGACAAGAAATGCAAGGTTTGGTCCTTGGATTGATAAGTGATTAGAATAGAGTGTTATCTGCACTGGAAGAAAGTGGGAAGAGTGCAGATGTTGGATAGTATATGACAAGGTGTCTATTTTTATAATGAGTTGAGTATTAAAGATCCAGTAAATAAGAATAGGTATGGAGGTAAATGTTTTTTTAAGGAGTTGAAAATATTATGGCAGAAGTTGTTGAATTTCTAAAAGATGTTCTTCTAGGTAAGATAGGTTAGAGAAATAACAATATCTGAATAGATGAAGATAAATTAGCAGTAAAAGTTTACAAAACTTAGTAGAGACTAAATATCCTTGGCTTACTTTGGTTCTGGCCAATCCTGAATAATCTTCATTTTTTTGTCTAATATAGTAAGTCTATAAGTGGAAAAGATATATTCCAGATACTCTGTCAGAGTCCAAGATAGTGGACTCTGACTATTTTATTTTTTATTTTTTCATTTGTTATTTCCTTTTCTTTTATTTTTTTTTTTTGGGGACTTAGGGTTATGGTTAATATGACATCACAGTCACACAGTCACATATCACAAGGAAAAGTGTAGAAGATTCTAGAAGAATGATATCATACAGTATATTTAACACATGTTGACTTTAAAGCAAACACATGGCTGTTTAGAGTAGGCTAGAAGTAGTTAGCATAGACCATGGAGTTTTAGTATTCTATACAGAGTTCTCTATTGAGTTCTCTTGTGTAAACCCTATACAAGGTT
>Ga0157359_1000606_pt1 | contig 13423 bp, 13 predicted proteins | sample AttcapACBM3_FD_111482 | JGI IMG/M metagenome (GOLD analysis project Ga0157359, IMG submission 111482) | Fungus gardens microbial communities from leaf cutter ant in Botucatu, State of São Paulo, Brazil - Atta capiguara ACBM3 | ecosystem: Host-associated > Fungi > Mycelium > Unclassified ...
AGCCTGATGCAGGAAGACAAGGAAATCCTCGAAGACCTGATCGCCGCCGCGGTGAACGACGCCGTGCGCAAGATCGAGCAGAACAGCCAGGACAAGATGTCCGGCATGACCGCCGGCATGCAGCTGCCGCCCGGCTTCAAGATGCCGTTCTAAGAGCCTGTTCATAATCTCGCGAGCTAGAGCCAAACAAGGCCTAGGCGGCCCACGAAAATAGCTGAGGAAGCGGATCGGACCCGCGCTCGGGTTTACGAGTGGTAAATGAGCATTCCGACGGGGCCGCCCAGGCGGGGCTGGCGACCCAGGCCATTTTCAACGCGGTTTGGCCGACGCGCAGCAGATTTTGAACAGGCTCTAAAAGGCTCTTGCCACGGGTGCCGGCGAGGCACCCGTTTCTTTCGCTCTTCATCACGGTAGTCCATGAGCTTCAGTCCTCTGATTCGCCAATTGATCGATGCGCTCCGGGTGTTGCCCGGTGTCGGCCAGAAATCCGCCCAGCGCATGGCCCTGCAACTGCTCGAACGCGAGCGCCAGGGCGGCCTGCGCCTGGCCAGTGCCTTGAGCGCGGCCATGGAGGGGGTGGGCTACTGCCGCCAGTGCCGGACCTTGAGCGAAGACGAGATCTGCGGTTTCTGCGCCGATAGCCGGCGTGACGACAGCATCCTCTGCGTGGTGGAAGGTCCGATGGATGTCTTCGCCGTGGAGCAGACCGGTTATCGTGGGCGCTATTTCGTGCTCAAGGGCCACCTGTCGCCCATCGACGGCCTGGGGCCGGACGCCATCGGCGTGCCCGAACTGGAACGCCGGGTCCGCGAAGGCAGCTTCCAGGAAATGATCATCGCCACCAACCCCACGGTGGAAGGCGAGGCGACCGCCTACTACATCGCCCAGCTGCTGGCGCCCAAGGGCCTGACCATCTCGCGCATCGCCCATGGCGTGCCGTTGGGAGGGGAGCTGGACCTGGTGGATGGCGGCACCCTGACCCACGCCTTCGCCGGGCGCAAGCCGATCAGTCTCTGACGGTCGCGCCCTGGCCGGGGCGATACGCCTGTATCTTGCTATCGAGAAGCATTATCATTACTGGAAGTCAGCGGCTTCCGGGATTGATGATGCAGACGCTCGAGTCCGACCGACACGGACATATTCGGACCCTCTACCTGGACCACCACGGCTGGTTGCGGGAGCGGCTGCAGCGGCGGTTGGGTTGTCTCGGCCAGGCGGCCGATCTGGCCCAGGACACCTTCGTCCGGCTGTTGGCACGGGAAGGGGAGCTGGAGCGGTTGCGTGAACCCCGCGCCTTCCTGGCCACCATCGCCCAGGGCCTGCTGGCCAATCATTGGCGCCGCCAGGCGCTGGAGCGGGCCTATCTGGAAGCCCTGGCCGCACGCCCGGAAGAGGTGCACCCCTCACCGGAAGCCCAGGCGCTGATCCTGGAAACCCTCACCGAACTCGATGCGCTGCTCGACCGGCTGCCCGGCCGGGTGCGCCAGGCCTTCCTGCTGGCGCAACTCGAAGGCCTCACCTATGCCGTCATCGCCCAGCGCCTGGGCGTGTCGGAGCGGATGGTGAAGAAGTACCTGGCCCAGGCCATGCTGCACTGCCTGGAACTGGTGTCTTGAGCGCCCTGGGTCGCGACTGCGCCAATCCCTTGGAAGAGGCGGCCCAGTGGTTCGCCGAACTGGGCGCCGAGGACGTCGATCCCGCCACGCAAGGGGCTTGGGAGCGCTGGCTAAGAGCGGACCCACGGCATGCCGTGGCCTGGGCGCGGGTCGAGGAGATCAGTGCGCGCTTCAGTGCGCTGCCGGCCTCCGGACGCTCTGCGCTGGCACGGCGCGATACCCTGGGGCGGCGGCGTGCGCTCAAGATCCTCAGCCTGGCGCTGGGTGGGTTGGCGTTGGGCTGGAACCGACCGGACGACTGGCGGCTGGGGCAGGGCGCCGAGCTGAGCACCGCGGTCGGCGAGATTCGCGCCTTCGAGTTGGCGACCGGGGTACGGGTCTGGCTCAACACCGACAGCCAGTTGGCGCGTGAGCCTCAATCGGATCGCTGGCGGCTGTTGCGCGGTGAGGTGCTGGTCGAGCGCCGGAGCGGCGCGGCGCCCCTGCTGCTGGAGACCACTGTCGGCCAGGTGCGCCTTGGCACGGGTTGCTGCGCGGTGCGCAGTCGCGCTGACGGCCTTGAGGTGGCGGCCTTCCGTGGCGTTCAGCAGCTGTTTCCGCGGCAGGCGCGGCCACAGGTCCTGAGCGAGGGCACTCACGCTCTGATGACCGCCACCGCGGTGCAGCCGCTGGGGCAGGTCGATCCCGCTCGCCAGCTGTGGCAGCAGGGGCGGCTGGTGGTGGACGACTGGTCACTGGGCGCCTTGGTGGATGAACTCGCGCGCTATCGCCCAGGCCTGCTGACCTGCACCGCCACGGTGGCTCAACTGCGGGTGGTGGGCAGCTATCCGCTGGACGACACCGACCGCGCCCTGGCGGCCCTGGCCGATAGCCTGCCGGTGCGGGTGGAGCGGCGCCTGCCCTGGTGGGTGCAGATCGTCCCGGCCTGAAAAATTCGCGGCAGGCGGTTCCCCTTTTCCGTGCTCGTGGGGCCTAGGAGAAACGATCCGTCATGCGAGGCTTCCATGCAGTGCTATTCCCGTATCGCCCTTCACCCCCTGCGCCGTGCGGCGCGTGCCTTCGCCCTGGCGGTGCCGCTGGGCATCACCGGCGTGGCTGCGCCCCTGGTCCAGGCCGCGTCCAGTGTCCAGGAGTACCGCATCGAGGCGGGCAGCCTGGCCAGGGTATTGAGCACCTTCGCCGCCCAGAGCGGTGTGCTGCTGTCGGCCCCTGCCCAGGGGCTGGAAGGACGCCAGAGTCCGGGGCTGCAGGGGCGCTACACGCCGGACGAAGGCTTCGCGCGCATTCTGCAGGGCAGCGGCTTACAGGCGGTACGCCAGGCGGATGACAGCTACCGCCTGGAGGCCGTACCCGCGAGCGGCGTGACCGCCCTGGGCGATACCACGGTGACCGGCTTCGCCCTGGGCAATGCCCTGGGTGAGACCGACGGCTACCTCGCCACCCACAGCGACGTGGCGACCAAGACCAGCAAATCGCTGCTGGAGACCTCGCAGTCGGTCTCGGTGGTGACCCGCGAGCAGCTCGACGACCAGGGCGCCAAGACCGTCCAGCAGGCCATGAAGTACACTCCCGGCATCTTCACCGGCCAGGTGGGGGCGTCCAATCGCTACGACTACGTGGTGATGCGCGGTTTCGCCGACAACAGTGTCGACAACGTCTTTCTCGACGGCCTCAAGACCATGGGCGACAGCGGCACCTTCAGCTCGCTGCAGGTCGATCCCTATTTCCTCGAGCGCATCGACGTGGTGAAGGGGCCGGCGTCGGTGCTCTATGGCCGCAGCCTGCCGGGTGGCCTGGTGGCCCTGACCAGCAAGCAGCCGCTGTACCAGCCCTATCACCAGGTCCAGGCCACCCTGGGCAATCTCGGCCAGCGCGGCGCCGGTTTCGACTTCGGCGGGCCGCTGGACGAGGAGGGGCGTATCGCCTATCGCCTGGTGGGGCTGGCGCAGCACAGCGATACCCAGTTCGACCACGTGGAAGAAGAGCGCTACGCCCTGGCACCCAGCCTGGCCCTCGACCTGAGCGATGCCACCACCCTGACCCTGCAGGCCTATCTGCAGAAGGACCCGGACGGTGGCTACCACAGCGGGGTGCCGGCCGAGGGCAGTCTCTATCGGCGCAATGGTCGCTACCTCAGTAACCACTTCTTCGACGGCGAGCCGGATCACGACAAATTCGAGCGTACCCAGCAGCTGGTCGGCTATCAGCTCGAGCACAGGTTCAACGACGTCTGGAGCGCCCGGCAGAATTTCCGCTATGCCAAGTCACGGGTCGAGTTGGAGCAGGTCTATGGCTACGGCTATGTCGGCGACAGCGACCTGCTCAATCGCTACTACTCCGGTGGCCGCGAGAAGCTGCACGCCTATACCCTGGATAACCTGGTCCAGGCGGACTTCGATTGGGCGAGTACCCGGCATACGCTGCTGGCCGGCGTCGACTACCAGCGGCGCTGGACCGGGGTGGACTGGCCCAGTGGCACCGCCGATCCGCTGGACGCCTTCGATCCGAGCTATGGCGGCCAGGTGACGATCTACCCCGGCAGCGAGTACCGCCGCGAACTGGAGCAGACCGGCGTCTACCTGCAGGATCTGATCGAATTGGAGCGCTGGCGCTTCTCCCTGGGCCTGCGCCAGGACTGGGTAGAGATCGGTATCGAGGATCGCGCCAACGGCTCGCGCAGCAGCGAGCGCCGTGGCCAGGCCAGCGGGCGTGCCGGGGTGCTCTATCTGTTCGACAGTGGCCTTGCGCCCTACCTGAGCTATTCGACGTCCTTCAATCCCAACGCCTATAACGACGCGGCGGGTAATCCCCTGGAACCCACCGAGGGCAAGCAGTGGGAGCTGGGGCTGAAGTACCAGCCGCCGGGCAGCGCCAGTCTCTACACCGCCTCGCTGTTCCACATCACCCAGGAGAACGTGGCGACCAAGTTGCCCCAGGAAGACTTCTATTCCTCGGTGGGCGAGATCCGCTCGCGCGGGCTGGAGCTGGAGGGCCATCTGCAACTGGCCGAGCGGCTCAAGCTGCTGGGTAGCTACACCTTCACCGATATCGAGTACACCCAGGCGCTGGACGGCACCCAGGGCAATACGCCGAACCAGGCGCCTCGGCACCAGGCGTCGCTGTGGGGACAATACGAGTTGTCGGGGCCGCTGGCGGGGTTCAGCGTTGGCGCCGGCGCACGCTACGTGGGCACCAGCTGGGCGGACAAGGCCAATACCCGCAAGGTACCGGCCTACACCCTGGTGGATGCCATGCTGGCCTATGACTTCAGCCGACTCGGGCTGCCGGGGCTCACCGCGCGGGTCAACGCCAACAACCTGCTGGGCAAGGACTATGTGGCGTCCTGCTATAGCCTGGACTTCTGCTATTTCGGCGAGGAGCGCAACCTGACCGCGACGGTGAGCTACAGCTTCTAGACGGGCCGGGCGCCTGCCGCTGACTGAGCGGCGGGCGCCAGCCATCAGCCTTCCAGCTGGCCGCCCGCCAGGGCGCAGAGGCGCGCGGAATCGAGGATGCGCACCTCCTTGCCTTCGGCCGCCAGCACGCCGCTCTGCTGGAAGCGGGTGAACACCCGCGACACGGTTTCCACGGCCAGGCCGAGGAAGTTGCCGATCTCGTTGCGCGACATGCTCAGGCGGAATTGCTGGGCGGAGAAGCCGCGGGCCTGGAAGCGCGCCGAGAGGTTGACCAGGAAGGTGGCGATGCGCTCGTCGGCGCTCTTCTTCGACAGCAGCACCATCATCTGCTGGTCGTCGCGGATCTCCCGGCTCATCACCCGCAGCAGTTGCCGGCGCAGTTGCGGCAGCTGCTCGGAGAGTTCGTCCAGGCGCTCGAAGGGGATCTCGCAGACGGTGGTGGTCTCCAGCGCCCGGGCCGAGACCGGATAGCGTTCGCTGTCCATGCCCGAGAGGCCGACCAGTTCGCTGGGCAGGTGGAAGCCGGTGATCTGCTCTTCGCCGGCGTCGCTCAGGCTGCTGGTGCGCAGGGCGCCGGAGCGCACTGCATAGACCGAGCCGAAGGCATCGCCCTGGCGGAACAGGTAATCCCCCTTGGCCAGCGGCCGGCCGCGCTTGACGATCTGGTCGAGGGCGTCCAGGTCCGCGAGGTCGAGCGACAGCGGTAGGCACAGCGAGGCGAGGCTGCAGTCCTTGCAATGGGCCTGGGCGGTGCGCAGCTTGAGGGGCTCGGTCATGGCGGCGGGTCGCTTCTCGTCTGGTTCCAAAAGTCTAACTTTAGCAGTCGTGGCAGGCATGGGTCATATCACCCGGGAAAAGCGCTGCGGGTCACCGTCTGGCAGGTAGCGGTCGAACAGCATGCAGAGGGCGCGGATCAGCAGCCGTCCCGGCGGCAGCACCTGGAGGCCGCGGGCGTCGAGACGGATCAGGCCGTCGGCGGCCATGGCGTCGAGTTGCGGCCAGGCCTCGGCGAAATACTGGCGGAAATCCAGCTCGCAGCTGCGCTCGATGGCCGCGAAATCCAGCTGGAAGTGGCAGATCAACTGGGCGATCACCGCGCCGCGGATACGGTCGTCCCGCGAGCGGCGCAGGCCGCGGGCCACCGCCAGTTCGCCGTGGCCCAGGCGTTCCTGGTAGCGAGTAAGGTCCGGGCTGTTCTGGCAGAGGACGTCGCCGACCTGGCTGATGGCGGAGACGCCCAGGCCCAGCAGGTCGCAGTGACCATGGGTGGTGTAGCCCTGGAAGTTGCGTTGCAGGGTGCCGTCTTCCTGGGCGATGGCCAGGTCGTCGTCGGGCAGGGCGAAGTGGTCCATGCCGATGTAGCGATAACCCGCGGCCAGCAGCTGTTCCACGGTGCGTTGCAACATCTCCAGCTTGGCCGCGGGGTCCGGCAGCTCGCTGGCCTCGATGCGGCGCTGGGGTGGGAAGCGCTGGGGCAGGTGGGCGTAGTTGAACACCGACAGGCGATGGGGTTGCAGCTCCAGCACCCGCGCCACGGTGTGGGCGAAGCTGGCCGGGGTCTGCCGTGGCAGGCCGTAGATGAGATCCAGGTTGATGGAGCGGTACCCGAGGGCGCGGGCCGCTTCCACCAGGGTGCGGGTGTCGTCGAAGGGTTGCAGGCGGTTGATCGCCAGCTGCACCTGCAGGTCGAGGTCCTGGACGCCGAAGCTGACGCGGTTGAAGCCCAGTTCGCGCAGCAGGCCCATGGTGCTCCAGTCGGCCTCGCGCGGATCGATCTCGATGGAGTAGTCGCCGCGGTCGTCGTCGGCCAGGCTGAAGTGGCGGCGCAGGTCGGCCATCAGCCCGCGCAGTTGCATGGGGTTGAGGAAGGTCGGGGTGCCGCCGCCGAGGTGCAGCTGTTCCACCCGCTGCCCGCCGTCCAGGTGGCGGCTGGTGAGGACCATCTCCTGGCGCAGGGCGTCGAGGTAGGCGGCGCTGCGGCTGCGGTCCTTGGTGATGACCTTGTTGCAGGCACAGTAGTAGCAGATGTTGGCGCAGAAGGGCACGTGGACGTAGAGCGACAGCGGGCGACCGGCCTGGCGGCTCAGGCGCAGGGCGCCGAGCAGGTCGAAGGCACCGATGCCGTCGTGGAATTGCACGGCGGTGGGATAGGAGGTGTAGCGGGGGCCGGCGCGATCGTAGCGCGCGATGAGCTCGGCGTCCCAGACGAGGGCAGATGGCATGCCAGGCTCCGAAGGAATGGTCAGGTGCCCAGTGTGAGGGGCACAGACCGGGCTTCATTGATCCAGATCAATGAAGCCCAGGTTAAGCTTTGGCGTTTGGACGAGGAGTAGCCCATGGCAGACGAGTTGTACCTCGGCACCTTCCGCGAGGTCAGGCCGGCGGGGACGCCCCTGGCGACCCTGTTGCTGGCCCATGGCGCCGGCGCGGGGATGGACAGCCCCTTCCTGGAACAACTGGCGCAAGAGCTGGCACGGCGCGAGATCCGTACCCTGAGATTCGATTTTCCCTACATGGCGCGGGCCCGTGCCGAGGGCAAGCGGCGCCCGCCGAATCCGGCGCCGGTGTTGCTTACGCACTGGCGCTCCGTGGTGGCGACCTGGCGCGCGGCAGAAAGTGGACCGCTGTGGCTGGCGGGCAAGTCCATGGGCGGCCGGATGGCCAGTCTGCTGGCCGAGGAGCTGGGCGCGGCGGGGCTGATCTGCCTGGGCTATCCCTTCCATCCGGCCGGCAAACCCGAGCGGCTGCGCACCGAGCACCTGGCGACCCTGGTTACGCCGACGCTGATCGTCCAGGGCGAGCGCGATGCCCTGGGCTCGCGCGAGGAGGTGGCCGGCTACGTGCTGGCGCCGGCCATCGAGGTGCAGTGGATCGCCACCGCGGACCATGACCTCAAGCCGCTCAAGCGCAGCGGCCTGAGCCAGACCGAGGTGCTGGCGGACACGGCGGCGCGCATCGCCGCCTTCGTGAGGACCGGTGGCTAGATCACCCGGAAGCCGCTGGTGCCGTCGCGGCGCAGCTGTTCGACCAGGCCGAATTCCCAATCGAGGTAGGCCTGCATGGCCTCCCGCGGGGCGTCGGTGCCCTCGTAGGGACGGCGATAGCGGTCGCGGCGGGTCGACAGCAACTGCGTCTCGCCGCTTTTGCGGGCGCGTTAGCTCCCTGCACGCTCCCCTCGACGCCCGGAGTGACCCCTGGTCCTCCAGGCGTCGTCGTTTCCGGCCGTTGCGCAAAGGCCCGCGTCAGAGCCATCGCGCGCTGTTGGTCTGCGGACAGTGGCGCAACAGCTGCTTGGGCCTGAACAGCCGTAAAGTCTCATGGTGTTTCTTCAACTATTTGATTTGTAATGATAAATAGAGTTGGTCCGGTTCTTGATAAAGCCAGGTTGAACATCATCTCGATCGCCTGCGCAGGCGGCGTCACCTGGAGGAATCAACCTTGTCCAAAGCACCCGTCAAATTCGCCTATTGGGTCCCCAACGTCAGCGGTGGCCTGGTGGTCAGCAACATCGAGCAGCGCACCCATTGGGGCATCGACTACAACCGCAAGCTGGCCCAGCTCGCCGAACAGGCCGGCTTCGAGTACGCCCTGACGCAGATCCGCTTCACCGCCGGCTACGGCGCCGATTACCAGCACGAGTCGGTAGCCTTCAGCCATGCGTTGCTGGCCGCCACCAGGCGGCTCAAGGTGATCGCCGCCATCCTGCCCGGCCCCTGGAATCCGGCGCTGGCGGCCAAGCAGCTGGCGACCATCGACCAGCTCACCAATGGCCGCATCGCCATCAACCTGGTGTCGGGCTGGTTCAAGGGCGAGTTCCACGGCATCGGCGAGCCCTGGTTGGAGCACGACGAGCGCTATCGCCGTTCCGAGGAATTCATCCGCGCGCTCAAGGGCATCTGGACCCAGGACAACTTCACCTTCGCCGGCGACTTCTATCGCTTCCGTGACTACACCCTGAAACCCAAGCCGCTGCAGCAGCCGCACCCGGAGATCTTCCAGGGCGGCAGCTCGCGGGCGGCGCGCGACATGTCGGCGCGGGTGTCGGATTGGTATTTCACCAACGGCGGGACGACCGAGGACATCCGCGCCCAGGTGCAGGACCTGCGCACCAAGGCCGCGGCGGAGGGGCGTGAGGTCAAGGTGGGCGTCAATGCCTTCATCATCGCCCGGGATACCGAGGCCGAGGCGCGCGAGGTGCTGCGGGAGATCGTCGCCCAGGCCAATCCCGAGGCGGTCAAGGCCTTCGGCGACGCCGCGCGCCAGGCCGGTGCCGCCAGCCCGGAAGGCCAGGGCAACTGGGCCAACTCCAGCTTCGAGGACCTGGTGCAGTACAACGACGGCTTCAAGCCCAACCTGATCGGCACCGCCGAGCAGGTCGCCGAGCGCATCGTGGCGCTCAAGGCGGAGGGCGTCGACCTGGTGCTGGCCGGCTTCCTGCACTTCCAGGAGGAGGTGGAGTACTTCGGCAAGCGGGTGCTGCCGCTGGTGCGCGAACTCGAAGCGCAAGCCGCGGCCCAGGCGGCCTAGGCTGAGGCTCACCAGGGTCGCGGATGGCCTTGGTCCAGCGCGACCCGGCTGAGCCAGCCGAATCGAAGCCAGGCCAGACGAAGAAAGCTGCCAAGAGCGGGAGGCAGGGCCGGAAGCCGGCGGCTGGGTGGGCTAAGCTCCCATGACAACCGAGGAGCCCACGCCATGAACAAGACCTCCTACAACGCCATCGCCGACACCTTTCGCCAGGCCCGCGTCAGCCTCAGGGATGACGAGCGTCGCTACCTGGAGGTGCTCCTGGAAAAGCTCGAACCCGGCGCCACCCTGCTCGATCTGGGCTGCGGCACCGGCACCCCGGTCGCCGCCGCCATCCTCGCCCAGGGGCATCGCGTACTGGGTGTCGACCAGGCAGCCGCCATGCTGGCCCATGCGCGGCGGGAGTTTCCGACGCAGCGCTGGATCGAGGCGCGCCTGGAAACCTATGCCTGCGCCGAGCCCTACCAGGGCGCGCTGCTCTGGGATTCGCTATTCCATCTCGAACGTCACTGGCATGCCGTCGTCCTGGGCCGGGTGATCGCCGGACTGCCGCGGGGCGGGCGGTTGATGCTGACCTCGGGCGGTTCGGCGAACGAGGCCTTCGTCGACCGGATGTTCGACCAGCCGTTCTTCTACGATTCCCATCCCCCTGAGGCGCTGCGCGCCCTGTTGCTGGAGCAGGGCACGCGTGTCCTCGTCGAGGAATTCATGGACCTGCCCGACGGCAGCAGCAACAGGGGACGTTGCGCCTTCGTCGTCGAGAAGGTCTGATCGCTCCGCGCTCCCCTTTCCAGCCCGGTTGATAGAGGGTGCCATGGGTCTGGTCCAGGGCGGCGCGGACCTTGGGCGAATGCGGGTAGACATCGATCAGCTTGGCCAGGCGCGGATCGTCCTTGTTGTCCGGTCGGGCGACGAACTGGATGACGTACTCGGGATGGTCGAGGCCGTCGAAGAGCAGGGCCTGGTTGGGGTCGATGGTCTTGGCCAGGCGCAGGTAGTGGAGATAGCCTTGGGCCACGTCGACGTCGTCCAGCGAGCGGGCCAGTTGCACGGCCTCCAGCTCGACGATCTGGATGTCACGCGGATTGCGGGTGATGTCGGCCAGGGTGGCGTGGTAGCCGACGCCGGGCTTGAGCGTGATGAAGCCGGCCTTTTCCAGCAGCGACAGGCCACGGCCGCCGTTGATGGCGTCGTTGGCGATGGCCACCCGCGCGCCCTTGGGCACCTCGGCCAGGGTCCGGTACTTCTTCGAATAGAGCCCGACGTTGTTGTTGATCCCCGGTACCACGGCCACCAGGCCGTAGCCGGCGGTGCGCTTGGCGTTCTCTGGCATGACGCAGGTATTCGGCGTGCTTGTCGCGGGCCTCGGCGGCGGTGGGGGCGACGATCACCGTGAGGCCCATGAACAACTTCATGTCATCCGCGCGCCGGCCGGCGGCCAGCGCCGCGCACCCGCTCGACCTGGGCACGGGTAGCGGCCTGGTCCTGTCCGGAGATGAACACGCACTCGGCATGGCACCCGGCGAAGGCCAGGCCGCGCGCCGAGGAGCCGGCCTGGAACAGCACCGGGGTGCGCTGGCGCGAGGGCTCGCAGAGGTGATAACCCTCGACGTCGAAGAATTCGCCGTGGTGCTCGACCTTACGCACCCGCTCGGGACGGGCATAGATCCGCTGGGCGCGGTCGCGGACCACGGCGTCGTCGGCCCAGCTGCCTTCGAGCAGTTTGTACAGCACTTCCAGGTATTCGTCGGCCTGGTCGTAGCGGCGGTCGTGGGCGATCTGCCGGTCCAGGCCCATGGCGCGGGCGGCGCTGTCCAGGTAGCCGGTGACGATGTTCCAGCCGGCCCGCCCTTCGCTCAGGTGATCCAGGGTGGAGAGCCGGCGGGCGAAGGGATAGGGCGGCTCGTAGGTGAGGTTGGCGGTGAGACCGAACCCCAGATGCCGGGTGACGCCGGCCATGGCCGAGACCAGCAGGAAGGGATCGTTGACCGGCAACTGGATGGATTCGCGCAGGGTCAGGTCGACGTTGCCGCCATAGACGTCGTAGATGCCCAGGATGTCGGCGATGAACAGCCCATCGAACAGCCCGCGTTCCAGCAATTGCGCCAGTTCGGTCCAGTAGCCCAGGGTGTGATAGTGGCTGGAGGTATCGCGCGGATGGGTCCAGAGGCCGTGGTTGATGTGGCCCACGGTGTTCATGTCGAAGGCGTTGAGCAGCACCTGCTTGGCGGGGGCGGTCATGGGGCGGGCGCCCCTGCGGGGAGAAGAGTCCGGAACTCAGCCATGGGGTCCTCGGGTGCAAGGCGAAAGGAGAGATCCGGTGGTCCGGTGGTTATACGTTAGCTGGGTGATGCTTCCTTGTTTAAATAGCCATTAGGCATAACGATAGGACAAGGACCCACTGGCCCGGAACGGTCGCGCCGCCATGTCTCAGTGCGTCTGGATAGGCGGCGTGTCGCAATAGCCGAATGTCGGCGTGCAAAGTGCCGGCATGGGGACCACTATGAGACCGCTGCGACGACGGTGCTTCAGAGCCGGTGGCGGGGCAGCAGACTCGACCTCAAGGAGCTTCCCATGACCCCATCCGCAGCGGTATTGGCCGAACTGGCCCCCCAGGGCGTTCTCCGGACCGCGATCAATTACGGCAATCCGGTGCTGGCGCAACGCGGCGCCGATGGCGAGCCGGCCGGTGTCTCGGTGGCCCTGGCCCGGGCGCTGGCCGAGCGCCTGGGCGTGCCGGTGCACTTCACGACCCACGACGCCGCCGGCAAGGTCTTTGCCGCGCTGCAGGAAGACGCCTGGGACCTGGCCTTTCTCGCCATCGAACCGGTGCGGGCGGCGCAGATCGCCTTCAGCGAACCCTATGTCATCATCGAGGGCACCTATCTGCTGCGCGCGGACGATCCGGCCCAGGGCGTTGCCGAGCTGGATCAGGCCGGGCGCCGCATCGCCGTGGGACAGGGCGCGGCCTATGACCTCTATCTCAGTCGCACCCTGACGCAGGCGGAGCTGGTGCGAGCGCCGACCTCGCCGGCGGCCATCGACTGGTTCGTCGATCAGCGCCTGGACGCCGCCGCCGGGGTCCGCCAGCCCCTGGAAGCCTACGCGGCAGCTCATCCGGGCTACCGAGTGCTCGCCGACAGTTTCACCGAGATCCGCCAGGCCATGGCCGTGCCCAAGGGGCGCGCTGCCGCGGCGGCCTTCGTGCAGGGCTTCCTCGATGAGCAACTGGGCAGCGGCCTGGTCGCCCGCGAGCTGGCGGCCAGCGGTCAGGGCGATGTCCGGATCGGCGCGCCGTCGACGGGCGACTAAAGGATCGCCCGGCGCCAGACGGAATCGATCCGCGGCACCGTTTCGTCGGCTGGATGACAGCTTGGGGCGCTATTCTTGGCGCCGCTGCAGGAATTGGATGAAATCATCGACGTCCCCTGCTGCCAAACGCCTGTCCCAGCACCTTAGCTTCGAGGTCACCCTTGCTCGCCACCCTGTCCGATCCTGCCTTTCTCACCGGTCTCCTGCAGATCGTCATCATCGATATCCTGCTCGGCGGCGACAACGCCGTGGTGATCGCCCTGGCCTGTCGGCGATTGCCGGATGCGCAACGGCGCAAGGCCATTCTCGGCGGCGTCGCCGGCGCCGTGATCCTGCGCATCCTGTTGCTGTTCGTCGCCAGCTATGTGCTGGGCTGGCCGCTGCTCAAGGTGGTCGGTGGCGTGCTGCTGCTGTGGATCGGCATCAAGTTGTTGATGCCCGAAGAGGACGAGGCCAACGTCAAGGCCGGTACCACCCTGGGCCAGGCCATCTGGATCATCATGGTGGCCGACGTGGTGATGAGCCTGGACAACGTCATCGCCGTGGCGGGCGCCG
>Ga0157359_1000607_pt1 | contig 13411 bp, 16 predicted proteins | sample AttcapACBM3_FD_111482 | JGI IMG/M metagenome (GOLD analysis project Ga0157359, IMG submission 111482) | Fungus gardens microbial communities from leaf cutter ant in Botucatu, State of São Paulo, Brazil - Atta capiguara ACBM3 | ecosystem: Host-associated > Fungi > Mycelium > Unclassified ...
GAGGTGGTTTCCGGGCATTAAGCAAAGGCAGCGTTGATTCACTGTCCGCAGTGATCATTCTGGAAAGCTGGTTCGAGAATCACTACTGATTCACCATTTCCCATTAGTACTGTTTCCCGCTTTTATGCTCTTCCCCGTTGACTGCACAGATGCAGAACGGGGAAGACCTTATCTGTTAGTTCGTCACAGCAAACGTGTTCTCTGTTATTAGTTGTTATTCCCTGTTATTAGTCGTTATGCCCTATGACTGATTGTTATTACCTGTATTTTCCCATTATTGACCGTGTTCCCTGTTATTTTCCCGTTATTGCCAGTGTTCCTTATTGTTATCTGTATTCACAGCCAGTAACCCTTGTCGCTGACGTTCCTCCAGACTTTGCGCAAAAGTTTGCATCCCCAACTGGCTGCCTGTTTGTAACAATGCCGGTAACTGATGTGTTTTCCCTTCACGGATTAAATTAGCCGCTGCCGGACAGTTCACCAACACTTCAAACAATCCCACCCTTCCCTGCTTTGCTGGCACCAAACGTTGTGCGATCACCGCCTGTAAACTGCCTGCCAGTTGACTGCGAATTAAATTTTTCTCCTCACCGGGAAACACATCCACCAGCCGTTCCACCGCCTGGGCCGCACCACGGGCATGCAACGTGGCCAGCACCAGATGCCCGGTCTCAGCTGCCGTCAGTGCCAGACGAATGGTTTCGCTGTCCCGCAATTCCCCCAGCAGAATCACATCAGGATCTTCACGTAATGCCGCACGTAGCCCGTCACTAAAACGGAAAAAATGCTGGCCCAGTTCACGCTGCTGGATCAGTGACTGATCACTCTGATGTAAAAACTCAATCGGGTCTTCCAGTGTCAGAATATGTTTCTGCTGTCGCTGATTAATACAGCCAATCATCGCCGCCAGAGTGGTGGACTTCCCACTCCCGGTTGCCCCGGTAATCAGAATCAATCCTTCCTGTTTTTGCTGCAATTCCTCCGTCACTGGCGGTAAATGTAGTGAACTGACCGACGGGCACTGACTGGCAATCAGACGCAGCGCCAGTGACAAACCACTGCACTGTCGGAACAGATTGGCACGTAATCGTTCCCCAACCAGCGTTAAGGCAAAATCAACCTGCCCCTTCTGTTGCAGCTCGTTTTGCTGAACCGGTGATAAGTGATGTAAGGCAAACTGTTCCAACCAGTGCAGGTCTACAGCAGGGTATTCCTTCAAACACTCCAGTAAACCATAGCGTCGCCAAAAGGGAGGATGTCCACTACAAAGGTGCAGATCCCCGGCATTATGATTTACACTACGAGTCACGATTTCTTCAATATCCATATTTTTTCCCTGACTATGACTTCAATCGAGCACAACTTACAGCAAGTCCGCCAGCGTATCGCTGCCGCCGCCGCGCAGTGTGGCCGTGATCCACAGGAAATTACCCTGCTTGCGGTAAGTAAAACCAAACCTGTGAGTGCAGTCGAAGAAGCGGCGGCTGCCGGACAAGTCTGTTTCGGCGAAAACTACGTACAGGAAGGGGTGGATAAGATCCATCAACTGACTGAATCTTCGCTGGAGTGGCACTTCATTGGCCCGCTGCAATCCAATAAAAGCCGTCTGGTAGCAGAGAACTTTGACTGGTGCCATACCGTTGATCGTCTGCGTATTGCTACCCGTCTGAACGAACAGCGTCCGACAGATGCTGCACCGCTGAATGTGCTGATTCAGGTCAATATCAGTGACGAAAACAGTAAATCCGGTCTTTCTCTGGCAGAAGTTGATGAACTGGCGCAGGCGATTGCACAACTTCCGAACCTGCGTTTACGCGGTTTGATGGCCATTCCGGCACCGGAAAAAGACTATGTTCGTCAACTGGCTGTCTGCCAGCAGATGGCCGAGGCTTTCAAAGCCCTGCAACAAATTTACCCGGATGTGGACACCCTCTCGCTGGGAATGAGTGATGACATGGAAGCCGCCATTGCGGCGGGCAGTACGATGGTGCGCATTGGCACCGCAATCTTTGGCGCTCGCGATTATGGCAGCGCTTCTAATCACAATAACTGAGGAACCTCATGCTCGCGTTAACCTTTTTGATCACCACCGTGATAGCCATTTATACCAAGGTGTTGCTGCTGCGCATCTGGATGCAGTGGGCACGGTGTGACTTCTATAACCCCTTTTCACAATTCGTGGTGAAGCTGACCCAGCCAGTGATTAAGCCGCTGCGCCGTATTATTCCGTCCATTGGGCCCATTGATACTGCATCACTGCTGTTGGCATATATCCTCAGCGTACTGCTTGGCCCAATCGCCATGCACCTGTTCTATCCATCCCCTATCTTCCTTTATCTGGGTTTAGTGATTCTGGTGAAAGCGGCGGGTGTGCTGGTGTTCTGGGTAATTATTATCCGTTCACTAATGAGCTGGTTCAGCCAGGGCCGTAACCCGGTGGACTTCGTACTGATGCAGTTAAGTGAACCGCTGATGGCACCATTCCGTCGCCTGATCCCGCCAATGGGCGGTATTGATTTCTCTGCAATGGCAGTCATCCTGATCCTGTATGCACTGAACTTCCTGGGTCTGGAATATATTCCGGGCTGGGTACAGTTCTGATCTCGCCTGTCATTCTGAGGCTGCCGGTATATCGGCAGCCTCCTTCTTTTCTTTGATAACTGTTTTCCGGATGTAATATGCAAAAAGTTGTACTCGCTACCGGTAACCCCGGTAAAGTTCGTGAACTGGCTGATCTACTGTCTGATTTTGGTCTTGATGTTGTGGCGCAGACAGAACTGGGCGTGGATTCTGCGGAAGAAACCGGCCTGACCTTTATTGAAAACGCCATTCTGAAAGCCCGCCATGCAGCAGAAATCACCGGGTTGCCAGCAATTGCCGATGACTCTGGTCTGGCGGTAGATGCACTGGGTGGTGCACCGGGTATCTACTCAGCCCGTTACGCCGGGGAAGATGCTACTGATCAGCAAAATCTGGATAAGCTGTTGGTTGCCCTGGAAAACGTTCCGGATGGTCAGCGCCAGGCACAATTCCATTGTGTATTGGTTTACATGCGTCACGCGACCGATCCTACTCCGCTGGTGTTCCACGGTAGCTGGGATGGTGAAATCATCCGTAGCCCTGCCGGTGAAGGTGGCTTCGGTTATGACCCTATTTTCTATGTTCCGGAACTGGGTAAAACCGCGTCTGAACTGACGAAAGCAGAAAAACAGGCGGTCTCTCATCGCGGTAAAGCGCTGGAACTGCTGCTGGATGCAATGAAAAATGGCTAACCTTCCGCCACTGAGCCTGTATATCCACATTCCCTGGTGTGTACAGAAATGTCCTTACTGCGACTTCAATTCCCATGCGTTAAAAGGGGAAGTCCCGCACGAGGAGTATGTACAACATCTGCTGAACGATCTGGATGCCGATCTGCCGCTTACCGGTGGACGTGAAGTCAGCACCATCTTTATTGGTGGGGGCACTCCCAGCTTATTAAGCAGTGAAGCCATGCAAATGCTACTGGACGGTGTTCGGGCAAGATTGCCGTTATCGCCTGATGCAGAAATCACCATGGAAGCGAATCCGGGTACCGTGGAAGCAGACCGTTTCAGTGGTTATCAGCGGGCTGGCGTGAATCGTATTTCCATTGGCGTACAGAGTTTCAGTTCTCAAAAGCTGGAACGTCTGGGGCGCATTCACGGCCCGGATGAAGCCAAACGGGCAGCGAAACTGGCCGCAGAACTGGGGCTACGCAGTTTTAACCTGGATTTGATGCACGGGTTGCCGGATCAGTCGCTGGAAGAAGCGCTGGATGACCTGCGTCAGGCAATTGCCCTGAATCCGCCGCATCTGTCCTGGTATCAGTTAACCATTGAACCCAACACGCTGTTTGCTTCACGTCCGCCGCGCTTACCGGATGACGACGATCTGTGGGATATCTTCGAGCAGGGCCACAAGTTACTCACCGCCGCCGGTTATCAGCAGTATGAAACCTCGGCCTATGCCAAACCGGGTTATCGCTGTGAACATAACCTGAACTACTGGCGTTTTGGTGATTACCTAGGGATTGGCTGTGGTGCACACGGGAAATTAACCCAGGCGGATGGCACTATTATCCGCACCACTAAAACCCGTCATCCTCGTGGTTTTATGGCCGGAAATTATCTGGATGTCCGTACTGAAGTGGCAGATGCTGATAAGCCGTTTGAGTTCTTTATGAACCGCTTTCGTTTGCTGGAAGCCGCTCCACGTGAAGAATTTCAGCGTTATACCGGGCTGGCAGAAAGCAGCGTGCGGGCACAGCTTGATGAAGCACTGGCGAAAGGTTATCTGACAGAAACGGCTGAACACTGGCAGATCACCGAGAAAGGGAAACTGTTCCTGAACTCGCTGCTGGAACTGTTTTTAGCGGACTGATGTTATCTGTATGCAGCCTGTAACGAATAACAGGCTGGATTTGCAGGGACGAAACGAGATATTGCCTCGTTCCGTCCCTTTTTTAGAACCCAATCGCCTTTATGGTAAACGTGCCACCAGCGCCTTACGTTGCGTTTCCAGACTGGTCACACGATTACAAACATCATGCCCAAAGTTACGAAAATCCTTTTCCTGTTTACTTAACTCGGTCTTCACTGCCTGCTGCAGGCCACCCAAATTGCCCATCAGTGCCTGAAGTGGATTGCTACTGTTGCTGCCAATCTCATTCAGGCTGTCCTGCATCATGCCGCCCAGCGCACTCTGCACCAGCTTTTCACCATCCTGACGTACCTGTGCAATCGCCTGATGATGAAAAGCCAGACTATCGCTGCGATGCTCAATAATACGGTTCATCTGTTGCTTCAGTTGCCCGTCCAGCGTGGTTAAACGTTGACGCACATGGCTGTTGGCACCCAGTTGCTTCACCACCACGCCATCGACGGCAACACGCGCCTTTTCCAGTCGCAGCTGTGCACCCTGATCAATCCACGGTAGATCCCGGCGTAAAGCATTCTGATAATCCACCGCCATCTTACGGGTGGCGCTGTCTGCCGTAACCGCCTGACCGTTCCGCTGAATATCGCCATTTGGCGAGATCACCAGATTACCGCTGGCTCCTACTACCTGTACCTGTGCCGGGGTAATCACCACATCGTCCTGTGGATTCACATTACACTGATAATCTGCCTGCGCCTGTCCTGCTACCAGCAGTAACAGTGCCGCACCTGTTAACATCTTCCGCATTTATTTCTCCCCTTAAATGCACAAAGGGCGACCGCTTCAATGCGCTCGCCCTTTCCCGAACAGCAGAATTATCTGCCGATCATATTGGTGACATTGCTAACCAGTTAGTCCCACCAAACGTCGAAAAGTTCTGTCACTTTAACATCGTTCAGTTGACGGGCTTCCAGCCAGTTGCGTACCAGTTCACGATGTTCATCGGTACATTTACCGGTTTTCTGCAGGCAGATCAGACCTTCCCATTGCAAATAACCGCTGCCATCAAAGGCCAGACCGTTTGGTTCAATGACTTCTGCGATCAGCGCATCAACAGTGCTGTCGATCACTTCTTCATTGCTGCCTTCAGCAAAGGTAAAGCCCACGGAGAAACCTAACTCCTGGAACTCATCAATGTGCATTTTTTTACGAAGACGACGACTGCGTTGTATAGCCATTATTTAACCCTCTCAAACATCAGATCCCACACACCGTGACCAAGACGCTGACCACGCTGCTCAAATTTTGTTAACGGACGCGATTCCGGGCGCTCCACCCAGTTACCTGCTTCTGACAGGTTTTTATAACCATCAATGCTGCTCATGACTTCCAGCATATGTTCGGCATAGGCTTCCCAGTCGGTTGCCATATGGAATACGCCGCCCAGTTTCAGCTTGCGTAACACTTTCTCGGCAAAGGGTACCTGAACAATACGACGTTTATTATGACGCGCTTTGTGCCATGGATCAGGGAAGAACAACTGCACCATACGCAGGGAGTTGTCCGGGATCATTTTCTCCAGCACTTCCACAGCATCGTGGCACATCACCCGCAGGTTGGTCACACCGGCTTCTTCGGCAGAAGCCAGACAGGCACCAACACCCGGTGAATGCACTTCAATACCCAGGAAGTTTTGCTGCGGGTTATTAGCGGCCATGCTCACCAGCGATGCGCCCATGCCAAAACCAATTTCCAGTACCACCGGCGCTTCACGGCCAAACAACGCGGTTAAATCAATCGGTTCCTGCTGAAATTCCACACCCATGGTCGGCCATAATGTATCCAGAGCCTGCTGCTGACCTTTGGTCAGACGCCCCTGACGACGGACAAAGCTGCGAATACGGCGCATTGCGCGGCCATTTTCATCGAACTCCGGTGAGATAACATCATTTTTCATTGTTTTGCCTGCGCTGTATCCTTTAGAAAGCGGGCATTATGCCTTCAGCAAATGAAAACATAAAGACTGCATAACCCGCGAAATCAACATTATCCCAACTGGCTGCCAGTATAGACACTGACTGACATTCAGCCAGTGTTGTTGTGTAAAACAGGCAACATTATGTCGCGTAAGCAGATTTATCCAACGCAACACGCCATAATGAGTAACAAAATGCAGTGAATATCCGGTTTACATCCCCCGGCGGAGTATGCTGGAATTCCTGCCTGATTTTCATCATCAATAAGAGATCGTGGTTTACATGATGCAGGCAACACAATTCTCGCAGCAGGTACTGGACTGGTATCAGCGCTATGGCCGCAAAACACTGCCGTGGCAGCTGGATAAAACACCTTATACCGTCTGGCTGTCTGAGGTGATGTTGCAACAGACGCAGGTCGCCACGGTTATCCCCTATTTTGAACGCTTTATTGCACGGTTCCCGACCGTCAGTGATCTGGCCGCCGCTCCTCTGGATGAGGTTTTGCATCTGTGGACCGGGCTGGGTTATTACGCCCGCGCACGCAACCTGCATAAAGCCGCCAAAATGGTGGTCGATCAACACGATGGGATATTCCCGGAAAGCTTTGAAGATGTTGCTGCTCTGCCTGGGGTTGGGCGCTCCACAGCAGGTGCCGTACTTTCCCTTTCCCTGGGTAAACACTTCCCGATTCTGGATGGTAACGTGAAGCGTGTACTTGCCCGCTGTTATGCCGTTGATGGCTGGCCGGGTAAAAAAGATGTGGAAAACCGACTGTGGCAGATCAGCGAGGATGTCACCCCTGCCGCAGGTGTCAGCCAGTTCAATCAGGCGATGATGGATCTGGGAGCGATGGTATGCACCCGCTCCAAACCCAAGTGTGAACTTTGCCCACTGCAACATGGCTGTATTGCCACCGCACACAATAGCTGGGCGAACTATCCGGGGAAAAAACCAAAACAAACATTACCTGAACGTACCGGCTGGTTGCTGTTGATGCAGCAGGATCAGCATGTCTGGCTGGAACAGCGCCCACCTGTTGGTTTGTGGGGGGGATTGTACTGCTTCCCACAATTCACCACAGAAGATGAATTGCGCCAGGCAGTACGTCAGCGTGGATTTGATGATCGCCATCTTCATCAGATGGTGGCTTTCCGTCATACCTTCAGCCATTTCCATCTGGATATTGTGCCAATGTGGCTGGAACTGCCATCCGCATCGGGTGCCATGGATGAAGGATCGGGTCTCTGGTATAACTTAGCGCAGCCACCCTCTGTGGGTCTGGCCGCACCGGTAGAGCGCCTGTTACAACAGCTGCGCCAGCCACAACAAATGGCGCTGAGCAGCGTTCGCGCTACAGACGAGGAAGAATAATGAGCAGAACTATTTTTTGTACATACCTGCAACGTGATGCCGAAGGGCAGGATTTTCAGTTGTATCCGGGAGAACTGGGCAAACGTATTTATAACGAGATCTCCAAAGAAGCCTGGTCAAAATGGATGTCCAAACAAACCATGCTGATTAATGAGAAAAAGCTCAGCATGATGAATCCGGAAGATCGCAAAATCCTGGAACAGGAGATGATTAATTTCCTGTTTGAGGGGAAAGAGGTTCATATTGAAGGTTATACCCCACCAGAAGCATAATCCGCACGCTTTACGGGCATAACCGAACCTGATAAGTCAGGTTTACCTGGCGGGTCTCAGTGATGAGACCCATCCGACTTTGTGGGCAACACATTAAAAAATGAAGAAAAAAATCCTGAGTTTGCTGGTTATCGCACCTTTGCTGGTTTCCTGTTCCGGTAAGAAGCAAAACACCTATCACGAAGAATGGGTAAAGGACACCAACGGCTTTGATATTTTGATGGGACAGTTCGCCCACAACATCGAAAATATCTGGGGTCTGAACGAAGTACTTATCGCGGGTCCGAAAGACTACGTAAAATACAGCGATCAGTATTACACCCGCAGCCACATCGACTTTGAGAGTGGTAAGATCACCATTGAGACGATTGCCGGTACAGATCCGGTTAACAGTCTGCGCCAGGCGATTATCACTACCCTGCTGATTGGCGATGATTCCAGTAATGTGGATTTGTATTCTGATGCCAACGATATTCAGCTCAGCCGCGAACCGCTGCTGTATGGTCAGGTACTGGATAATACCGGGCAGCCTATTCGCTGGCAGGGTCGCGCCGGTAACTTTGCTGATTATCTGCTGCAAAACAAACTGCAACGTCGTACGTCTGGCTTGCACGTGATCTGGTCGGTAACCATTCCGATGGTGCCTAACCACCTGAGTAAACGTGCGCATAAATACATGCCACTGGTACGTCAGGCCTCGGAAAAATATGGCGTGGATCAATCACTGATTCTGGCGATTATGCAAACCGAATCCAGCTTTAACCCTTATGCCGTTAGCCATGCTGATGCGCTGGGACTGATGCAAGTTGTGCAGCACACCGCTGGCGCTGATGTTTTCCGCATGAAAGGAAAATCCGGCAAACCAAGCCGCAGCTACCTTCTGGATCCGGAAAACAACATTGATGCCGGAACCGCATATCTGTCGATATTGCAGAACAGTTATCTGGCAAAAATCAACAATCCGTCTTCACGCCGTTACGCCGTGATAACCGCGTATAACGGTGGTGCAGGTAGCGTATTGCGGGTGTTCTCCAGCGATAAAGACACGGCATTCAGCAAAATAAACAACATGTCACCATCAGAGATATACCAACGACTGACCACAGAACATCCTTCTGCGGAATCGCGTAATTATCTGTATAAAGTGAACAAAGCACAGAAAAGTTATCGTTTCTATTAACTGACCCGAATAAGACAAAAAACGTGCGGTTTTGTGAAAAAAACCGCATTTTGATGAAAAAGAGCGCAGTCAGTCAGAATTTTGCAATAAAGCCGTTGACGGCAAACAGCCTTTACGGTTTAATGCGCCTCGTTGCCCGGATAGCTCAGTCGGTAGAGCAGGGGATTGAAAATCCCCGTGTCCTTGGTTCGATTCCGAGTCCGGGCACCACTATTCAGAAAACCCGCCCTTGTGGCGGGTTTTTGCGTTTCTGGGCTTCTATTATTACGCAGTTGCTCGTTCATTCCAGGCATCTGTGTATTGAATGTTACCATCCACAATATGCCAGGTTATTTTTTCATACTGTAAGCTGACACTTTCAACATGATTCATTTTATCATTGCCAGCTAATTTAACATTAGGAACACCACAGTTAACACCCGTAATTTTTACGTTTTCCATTAACACTGTGTAATAACAGACTTCCTGCCCTGCATCGCTTATGTGATAAAATTTTATTTCTGCACTTTTCAGTGTCTGACCTGTCGCTGCAGCCTTATAAAGATAAGGAGTGGCACTATCTACTTCTTTCTCAATCATCATGGATGAATGCTGGCGAGTACCAGTGATTTTCCCATTAGCATTATCTACAGGTAAGTTAATTCCGTGGCTTAAACCTATAATTTCTATACTGCCTTCTCTATCCTGAACATCAACAGATCCTTTAATGTCTGCACCACCATCATCTTTGAGCCACATATATGGAGGGATTGGCATATTATTTCTTCCTTGTTTTGTTGATCAGTTTCATTACTACAATGTATATCCCTGTAGTGATTACTAATACAGAGGAAACATCAATATAAAAATAAGCATCATAAATCGACTCTGCGTTTACATCACCACTAATAAGCAGAGCTAATCTACTTGCAAGGGTGTTATTAATATAAATTTCAGGATTACCAAGCATTCGAGCTACGGCAAACATAATAATAAAAAAAAATATTGTTTTTGCGACCCTACGGGCAGGTGTCTGAGCCATTGGCTACTACCTCAACCCAACCCCGAGCCATAAGGGAACGCATACAAGACACCTGCATAGGTTCAGTATTAAGAAGTGCGTTTCTAATTAGTGCATAATCTGAGTTGTGAGCAATAGTTATACATCCTTCGGATACAGTTCCCGGATGAAGCCTAAATAATCCACGATAAACACCATCTATCCAAGTGCCATCATCAATACCCCAATCATCCTTGTATAAAGCGAACCATTCATCACGTCCAAAAGCTACCCCATAGCGAATTTTGTTCCATGTATCCTGAATTTCTTCCTTCCTTTTAGAGAAGAATCCTCCAGAGCCACGATCAACAATCCAATACTTACCTGGTGGCAATGGACCATTTCCTTTAACGGCACCACAGGCTCCTTTGTTCCGGTAAATACCATTACCTGAAAAAGCCATAAACACACCCACACCATAAAGATTGAACGGAGCATAATCAGCTCCGTTCAACATCATCTTTCCTTGTAATGCCATAAATAGCCTCATGTCCTTATACTTCATGTACCCTTATGTTACAGATCATTTATTGAGCACTCAAGAATAAATAACCTTTAGCTTTATTTATTAGAATTCACTGATACTTCTTATATTTTACCTACTTAGTTAATTACGAAAATACACAATAAATATTCACCTCATAATTTATAAATAAAACACCCACATAGTTAATTAATTCACCCAACAAAAAATCATTTATTTTTTATAAAAACCATGAAAAATCATTATATTTAATAATTAAAAAACTTAATAAAGTGATAATAAATTTTGTAACCAGATTCAAAAAAACCAGCCCTTATGATAATTTTTTATTTTTATAGCTCGTTAAGAATCAATATGTTTCACCTTTTCCCTTGATTCCTACTTCCCCATTCTGGTGAAACGCTCTTTCTATTGGTCAAAAACAGGTCTTGCAGTTCAATAATTGGAAAAGTTCCTTCATATCATCAAAGATAACGCCGAACTGTAGATAAACTACCCAGAACGTAATAATGCCCGTGAAGGACATATTGCAGATGCGGTTCCCTGGTGAAGACCTCCACTAGGGTAATCTTACTTATGGCCTTGATGCAGTCCCATCTGGCGTACGTGCCATTGTCCAGGAAGGGATACCTCCTTCACACGGATATTTCGCTGCTTTCGCCTCATCAATATCAATGCCTAATCCAGGTTTATCATTCACATAAGCATATCCACGATCAATTTCAGGGCAACCAGGGAAAACATCACGTAATGCATCATTCATTGGTGTGTATTCCTGAATACCGAAATTAGGAGAACTTAAATCAAGATGCATATTGGCGCATACCCCAACAGGAGAAATATCACCAGGTCCGTGCCATGCTGTACGTACTCCATTCAGTTCACTGTAAATCACCAATTTTTTCGCCGGTGTAATACCACCAATGGTGCTGACATGGCAGCGAATATAGTCAATAAAAAACTGTGATGCGAAAACTGCGGTAAAAGTACTAAATGAAGCGATGGCAGACAATACTGTTTTTATTGAGGAAATAAGTTCAGCTGACATTGTAAAAAACCAGAGTTCATAATCGATACATCAGATTATCTGCTGTTCACTTTTAATAAATTATTGTCAATATGCCCCACCAGAAAATCATCCTGTCGGGGCACGATAAAGATTAAAGACCATCTATAAATTATTACTTAGCCGCCAGTGACTCCGCCTGTCCATTCCCCAACAATGTTGCTTTAACAAATCCCTCTTTTTTCTTACGCACCACAAAATCAGCAAGATACTCTGCGGCGATCTGGCGATTCCGATGCGTGGCAACAGCCTGCTGAATACTGGTGAAATCATCACTCAAAACCCGGCATCCCGGATGTTGATCTGCGTATTCCTGCAACGGCTGGCGTACCCCGGCGGCAGCATCAGATCTTCCATCAACAAATAGCTCAATAGCAGACACCGATGTTTCTCCCCGCAGAATCTGTGCATGTTGTAATGTTCTGCTGAGGAATAAGTCATAAGCTGCTCCTTTCCCAACCGAAACGGTCACACCATCCTGATCCAATTCGGCTACCTGCTGGTAAGGTGAATCGCTGGAGACTAAGTAAGTTCCGGCAATCGTGACATATGGCTGGCTGAAGGCAATTTTCTCTGCCCGCAACGGATCAATTGCCAGGAATGCAATATCCCAACAATTATCATCAATAGAGGCGAACACTTTCCCTGCGGCATCAAACGTAACCCACGCCAACCCAATGCCCAATTCACGCGCCAGTTCCTTCGCTAACGCTGCAGAGATTCCTTTGGGTTGCCCTTGTGCATCTTTTTGTGCCAGTACAGGATTACCGTAGTTAATTGCCACACGTAGTATTCCTGTTGGAGCCAACTCTGCAATCATTTTTTTATTTGTCATAAATTATTCTCCTGATGAACGGTAATGCTGGAATAATCAAACTTTAGAAGATGAACAGGCATTATCAGAATGTTGTTCCTGTCGTGCTAATTTAATTAATGCCGTCATCAAAAAACCAGCCATCAATAAGAAACTCATAAACAACAAGCCAGTCGTTGAATGATGGGAACTACCATTAACAATACCAATCATTGCCGGACCAAAGAATCCGCCCAGGTTACCGAGTGAATTAATAATGGCAATAGAGATTGATGCCGTAGAACGACTTAAAAAGAGAGTTGGTAATGCCCAGAATGGCGATTTAAAACTGTATAAACCTGCCAGTGTAATACTGATCATAATCACTGACAGATATGGATTATCTACCAGACCTGCACCCAGCATAGCCACAGCAGCGAATAATAACGGTAACGCTGCATGCATTTTACGTTCATTACGCTTATCTGAACTTTTTGACCACAACACCATGGCAATGGTTGCTACAATATAAGGCACCATCGCAATCATACCAATTTGGGTATGTGTTAGTGAGGAAGAGAAACCTTTAATAATCTGTGGCATCCAGTAACCAATACCCAAGCTACCGCACTGATAAATAAAGTAAATGAATGCCAGATATAACACTTTAGGGTGTTTTATCGTATTCATAATAGACAGATGCTGCACGTCCTTACGTGATTTCTGATCGTTTTGTAATTCCTGCAACAACCAGTTTTTTTCTTCCTCTTTCAGCCAGCGGGCATCCTGAGGTTTATCTGTCATAAACAGATAACAACACACACCCAAA
>Ga0157359_1000608_pt1 | contig 13408 bp, 9 predicted proteins | sample AttcapACBM3_FD_111482 | JGI IMG/M metagenome (GOLD analysis project Ga0157359, IMG submission 111482) | Fungus gardens microbial communities from leaf cutter ant in Botucatu, State of São Paulo, Brazil - Atta capiguara ACBM3 | ecosystem: Host-associated > Fungi > Mycelium > Unclassified ...
CATTTTGTAACAACAACTGAAAGAATGTCAGGAGAAGAACTAGTGAGATTGTTTAGAAATAATATGTGGGAGTTATATAGGTTGCTAAAGAGTGTGATATTAGATAAGAGACTACAGTTTGTGGTGGAGTTGACAAAGAAGTTGAATAGAATATTGGATATTGAAACAAAGTTGTCAACATTGTTTCATCTACAAACAGATAGTTAGACTGAATAAGTAAATTAGAAACTAGAATAATATCTATGGTTTTTTGTAGACCACAGACAAAAAGATTGGCCAAAATGGCCAGCAACAGCAGAGTTTGCAGTAAACAACAAGATGTCTCCATTTATAGCAAATTATAGAAGAGAATTGAGAATAAAAGCAAACATTAGAAGAAAAGGAAAAGTAAAGGAAGTAATAAAATTTGTAGAAAGAATAAAGAAGGTTTATAAAGAAGCTGGGGCAGCATTGAGAAAAGTACAAGAGAAGATGAAGCAACAAGCAAATAAGAGAAGAAAAGAAGCTAAGAAGTAGAAAAAGAGTGATAAGATGATACTGAGTACAAAAGATTTGGTATTTAAAGAAAGACTAGGAAAAAAGCTAGTGAACTGATATATTAGTTTATGTATCATTGAAGAAGTAGTATATACTAATGTAGTCAAGCTAAGACTCTCAACTTCAATGATATTATGACTTAGGTCTCAGAGATAAGACAAAAGTATACTCTTATACTGAATAATATAAGAGAACTCAATAGAGTTTCAAGTATAAGCTAGTCCATCTTATATACTTCAGACCATGGTCTGTGCACACACTACAAGTAACCTACCTTAATATCCATATGTTTTTCATAAGGTCAACACATTGTTGCTATGCTGTATAATATTATCTATTTTAGAACCTTCTACAACCTTTTTTGTGTTATGTGATTGTGTGATATGTGATAGTGACATATGTGACACATGTCACTATCCTGTCACATTTTGTGACTTGTATAACCATTACACTGACAGTGATCAAGCAGAAAAGAGATTATACTAGAATATAACAAGAACTATACAATACTAGCCCTTAACTATATACTAAAGAATTCAAAAGAGATCATATCAGTATCAGAAATTAAGAGAAGGGGATAGAAACAATAATATAAAAGAAGAATAGAAATATAAAACTCTTAAAAGAGCTTTTATGAATATAAAGAATAGAGTTAGAAAGAATATTAAAAGAAATAAATAAATAATATCCACTTGTGAATGTTTTCTCTTGCTGAAACACTCTTAAACAGTAAAACTTATACTGTATAACAACATTATTTGGAAAATCTAGTAAATAGATTACAAAGTTCTTTAAGAGTTTCTAACAACACTATATATCCCAGATAATGTATTCTAAAGATATCTCTGAAGTTAAATCTTACAACTGAAGATACCAACTAATACTCAAAGTCTAGTTTGTTTAACAGTTATTACACCATCTCTTGAGTAGATACTAACTCAAGAAAGCCTGAGATGTTATCTAAGAGTACAAAGTCTTTTTACTAATGCTTTTAAAGAGGTCTTAAATACTTAAAAATATTATAAGAGTATGTTCTTTCATAAAAAAAATATTTCCTGATATAACAATGTGTAATATCACATCACATTTTTTACCTAAGTCCAAAATTAAAAAAGTGAAAATGAAAACTAAAAATAAAATAAATAAAAATAAAAAAAGTCAAGTTTACCATTCACAACTCTGATATTACTCTCCTCTCCTCCTCCCTTTAGGATTTCTCCTTTGGAGAAACTTAGTCTAACTTCTCTTTCTTTCACTTTGTCTAATTTCTTTTTAACTTCTTGAATTATTCATCCTCAAATTTTCCATCATCCCACCTAAACAAAATCTTTGCCATATACTCTTCTTGGTAACTCAATTTTCCTAAACTCTTCAGCATTTGAGTTTAACTTTACCTTCCACAATTTTCCTAAGCTTTCATTTCTTCTTACTTTCTCCTGTCATTTAATTTCAACACTCATTCTTTTCTCAAACTCTGCTACTGCTTCTTTTGTATTTTCCAAGTTCTTTATCTTTTATTCAAAAACTTTTCAACTTTCTATTCCTCTACTTTGTCAACTTCAATTGATTTTGGTTTCTTCACTTTTTGCCTCTTTATTAGTTCTTTATACCTCATAACTCTGCTAATGTTGACCACTAGATGGATTCTTTGAGAGGCTAGCATTTTCAACTTCACTACATTCTTTAATACTATTTCTTCAACTATATATGATCCCATATATCTTTCTGTTAACTTCTTCACTGGCCTCTTTTTAAATACCAAGTCTTTTATATTCAGCATTACTCTATCATATTTTTTCCATTCCTCAACTTCTCTATGTCCCCTATCTATCTTTTCATCTCTTTTTGCACTTTTATTAATGCTACCCCAGCTTTCTCTTAAACTTTTCTCATTCTCTTTGCAAACTCTGTCACTTTCTCTATTTTTCCTTTTCTTCTAATGTCTGCTTCCATTCTCAACTTTCTACTAAAATTTGTTATAAAAGGCAATAATTTCATTACCAAATGAATTTTGTTGTTTACTGCAAACTCTACCATCACTAACCACTCTAGCCAGTCTCTCCATCTATATTCTGTAAAGAACCTTAAGTACTGCTCTAAATTCATTTGTTCTGTCTAAATATTAGTTCATCTATTCTGTCTACTCATCTGTTTGTAAGTTGAATACTATTGATAATCTCATCTCAATTTCTATTATTTTATTCAACTCTTTCATCAACTCTACTACAAACTGTAGTTCTTTATCTAATAAAATACTCTTTGGCAACTTATACAATTTCTACACATTATCTCTGAACAATCTTGCTAAACCTTTTTCTAATGTCTTTTCTGTAGTTGCTATAAAATGTATAATCTTCAGCAACCTATAATACACAACTAGAATTGTATTCTTCCCTGCTACTAATGGTAACTTGGTGATAATGGTTACTACCAAGTACATCTATGGCTTTTCTGGTACTTCATTCACTATTAACTTTCCCACTAGTACCTCTATTCTGTTTTTCATCCTCTAATATAAATTACATCTTTCCACATATTTTCCAATGTCTTTGATCACTCCTAACCACTAGTAACTTCTTATTACTAACTTCATCATTGTTAGAAACATAAAAATTAGACTTTATTTGATTTTTCTTTTCTTTTCTTTTTTGCTATTCTATTTTTAGAACTAGGGTTAGGGGTCAGTGGGATGTCACAGATCACACTGTCACCTAATTATATGCCATGAGGAAAAATGGTAGAAGATTCTGGAAGAAATGACATTATACTATGTGTTATATACATAGTGGCCTTAAGATAGACATATGGTCATTTAGGATAGACTAAAGTAATAGTACACAGACCAGTAGTCTAAGGTATATAAAATAGATGACCCTGTACAGAGTTCTCTATTAAGTTCTCTTGTGTTAAACCCCAATACAAGGTTTCATCTTATTGTTTCACTCAAAGGACTTTAAGTTGTAACAATTATCTTCTATCTACCTCTATGTCCAGCTACCAGTACATTATAGTATAATGTTAAATATGGTTCATATCTCATTATCCAAGATCTGATGAAGACCTCTTAGAAGTTTAAGTAAGTTATTTATATATTATTCAAGAATATAGAAGTAGAAGTTGGAACAACCTTTGGTTTTAGCTTATACTTATGTACTACATCTCTACAAGTCACACTAGTTGCATATTTTAGAAGAGCACTTAGAAAAACTAGGAAGACAAAACCACTAGGAGATAATAAGATATGTCATTACTAACACTATACCAGAATTTAGTATTAGTTTTGATTGATTTTCAGAATAAAGCTATTACAGTATAAACTACTGGTTTATATACTAAGTATACTACCTAGGGTAGTTATCTTAAATACTAGTGATCCTTGGATATCAGATATAGAGATTTATAGAGTTGGCAAAAGTCTAGTAAGGATATCTGAGATGAAATGGAGACAGTTGATTTGCACTAGAAGAGTTTAGAAGTGTGAATAAGGAAAAAAATATTATCTGTAGATTAAGACAGATATGACTGGAATGAGATATGATATGAAACTAAATAACTTCTATCCTTAACTTTTCATCCTTTAACATATATACCTTCTCTTCTTTTAAAACTAACTCTCTCCCTATTTTCCACTTATCTCTCCTCAATTCCTTGACTCCTGCTTTTTTTTTATTTCTTCAATTACTTTTACTACTTCCTTATCTTTTTTTCTTGCTCTTTTTATATTTTCTACCAACATCATTTCTAGTCCCTCTACTACTACTTCCATCATTTCTCTAATTTATTTCTCTTTTATCAAATTCTGATTTTTGTTATCATTTTTTATCTCCACTTTTAAATCCAGTCTTCTACTCAATTCAACTGCTTTTTCCATTTTAACTCCCAGTATATGCTTCAAAGTGAAATCAAATCTAAACAAATATAAAGCTCATCTAGCCTATCTCTGATTCAACTTCTGTATCTTCATAAAATATTCCAAATTCTTATAGTTAGTCCAGATCTCAAACTTGAATTTAATACTTTCTAATAAATGCCTCTACACATCTAATTCTCTAATTACTACTAATATTTCTTTATCATAAATTTCATAGTTTCATTCTATTTCATTTAATGATTTTGAAATGTAAGCCACTAGTCTCTATTTCTCATCTGTATACTCCATTGATAAAACTCCCTCTGTTGCATAATCTGACACATCCACCTCTATCATTACCTTATTATCTAAATCTAGAGCTATTAGAATTGGTTCTGTAGTAGACCTTTTCTTCAATACTGTTATGCCAGAAAATGCTTTTTTGTGAAAGAACACACTCTTATAGAGTTTTTAAGAATGTAAGACCTCTTTGAAGGCATTAGTAAGAAAGATTTATACTCTTAGATGATATCTTATGCTTTCTCAAGTGGACATCCACTTGAGGGATAATATAGTAGCTATTAATTAAACTGGATCTCAGAAAGACAAGATCTTTAGAGATAAGAAACACTACTATAATCACAAAAGACTAGCTACAAAGTACAAGCACTTGCAAGAATAGTTCATATAGTTACAAACATTTAAATAGTATAATAAGACAAGAACATGATGGATTAGAAGCTGATAGAGTTTAGAATGGATTTGTAAATAGAGAGAGGACCATATATTTACAAAACTTCCTTATAGTTTTTGTCTCTATTTTTTAGCTTCATTCTCTGTATTTTTAAACTAATATAATAGCCATGAGTAGAGGGGAGTAAAAGAGAGAATCACCATCTGAATTCCTCCACTCAAGAGCAGTTTAACTTCTATTTTTATTGAATAAGCATTATTAGTACCTATTATCACTTTCAAATAAGTTTTAGAGAGATCTAGCAGCCTGATAAAGACTGGTAAGGTGAGTATCAGTTGGTATCTTTAGTCATAAGATATGACTTGAGAGTTGAGAGGTACCTTTGGGATACATTATTTGTAATGGATAGCATTATTAGAGGTTCTTAAGGAGCTTTACAATTTATTCACTCAATTTTCTAAAGAAGCTTGTTACCCAGTATAAGGTTTACTGTTTAGGAGTGTATTAACAATAGAAAGTGTTCATAAGCAAATGTTATTTATATATTCATTTGAATATTCTTCCTAACTTTATCCTTTTACATTTATGAGAGCTCTTTTAAGAGTTTTGTATGCTTTAATCTTATTTTATATTATTGTTTCTATTCTTTTCTTTCAATTCCTAACACTAATATCATCCCCTTTGAATTAGTACACAGTTAAGGGCTAGTGTTGCATAGTTCTTGTTATACTCTAGCATAACCTCTTTTTTACTTAACCTCTGTCAATGCCTCAAACAAATTTTTCTGCCTTATCTTCCACTTCAATTCTTTAGTCAATTCATATAATGGCCTTGCTATCTTAGCAAAGTCTTTTATAAATCATCTGTAATAATTAGCCAACTCCAAAAACTTCTATACTTTCTTAACTGATTTAGGAACTAGCTAGTCTAACACTATCTTTACTTTTTCTTCCTACATCTTTATTCCATTTGGTTCCATTATAACTCCTAAAAATTCCACTTCTCTAGTTTTACATACAAATTGTTTGCTTTTATTCTCATCAATACTTCTTCTACCAATTTATTATGTCCTTCTTTACTTTCTATTCCTACTAATACATTATCAATAAAACTTATCACCTGCTCTTTATTAATCAAGTCCCTCAGCAACTTATTTATCATAGTCTGAAACATGGCCAGAAGATTTTTTAAACCAAAAAAAACATGACTGTATGTTTAAATAACTCTTCTGGTATTGTAAAGACCACTTTCCACTTGTTTCCCTCCTTGATTCTTACATTGTTATAACTCCATCTTAAGTCTAACTTTGTAAACACCTTCTTGGTCCTAATATTCTTGACAGTATCTGAAATAAGTAAGAATGGGTAATTAATTTTAATTATCCACTTACTAAGGTATTAATAGTCTTATACCATCCTCTTCTTCCCATTCTTCTTTTCTACAAAAGATACTAGTGCAGTCTGTGGTAACTTTGATGGTTGAATATATTTCTTCCTTGTCTTTTCTTGAATAAACACACACTCTTCTCTGAATAAGAGATAGATTTTCCTCTTTCTTGGTACAAATCCCTCCTTTAAGTCTATCATATGATCTCATACCTTCTTCATTGGCATTCTCTTACTTGCTTTCTTCCCAAAGATCTTAATTCAATTGTAGGATCATTCTGGTACTAACTCCTTTGCTTTCTTCTCTGATCTTGTTGCTTTTTATTTATCATTCTAAATCTCCCACTCCTTTACCACTTTCTTTATCTCCTTCTTCCTTCTCTGTTCCTTCTATTGTTTTTCCTCTTTTGCTTCTTTCTCTTTTTGTTTTTGCTACTCTAATTTTCCTTGCTTCAGTCTCTATTGTTTTCTACATTCTTCTAGATACCTTATTATTTTCACTTCTCCAGTTTTCCAATAGATCTCAGAGTTGTGGTAGGTAAGCCATAGCTTTCACAAAATTATAATCCATTTCTGTCTACCAATCATATCAATCACTGTCCTCTCCCTATATTCCTGATAATAAGTATTAATCTTCACAGTATATTGTATTGGTCCCTTCTTATTGAATGTCTAATCCATATTTCTCATATAAACAGATCTCTTATCTTTTTCAATTTAAACTTTTTTCCCTCACATACTCAGAACTCATCACCAAACCTATTGCTCTACTATCTAACAAAGCATCCACTGTAATCTTTTCTTATATATCAATCTTCTCTAATTCAATTTTCACTGTCACCTTCTTCAATAATTCTTCTTCTTCTGTCTTTCTTACTTCTACTAGTCTTTTCTTATTTTCTTTTCTCTCTTCCTTCTCTTCTTTCTTCAATCTTTTTGCTATCCATTTACATTTGATACTCTTTCATTTATTTGAGAGCCTCTGTATTAATTTCTTCTTCTCTCTACTTTTCTTATTTTTACAATTACAGGCAATATGCCTAAAGCTTGTACAATGAAAATACTTCCTCTTCTATATTATTCTTTCCTAATTCATTTTTATTTTCCTTTACTCATTGTCAACCCTCTTCTTTTCTTTTGTTTCTTCTTCTTCTTGTCTTTTCTTCTGCTCTTCTTTCTCCCATCTTTTATCATATTCTCTCCTCAACTACTCTTTTTCTTTTTCTCTTCTTCTTTTCTTTGCCTCTTCTATTTTTACCATTGTAATTACTTGTTTCTGAAAACTTGCTATTATCTCCCTATTTCTCTTCACTTAATCCTTCAATAGTCTTATCATCCCTTTTTCTTTTACTTTTCTCATCAATTCTTTTATTTTAATTAAAAGTTGTTGCTATAGTGTCTGACAACCTAGTCATTATTTTCACCAAAGTTTCTTTGTCAGTGCTAGCCTGTCAGAATTCAGGATAGTAGACTCTATTTATTGTTATTTCTTTTCTCATTTTTATTTTATTTTCCATTTATTTGGAAATTAGAGTTAAGAGTTAGCATGATGTCATATGTAACTGTTACTAACTGTTACACATATATTACATATCACAGTTATAGTCACACAATCATAAGTCATACAGAAGGTTCTAAAATAATGATATTATACCACATGTTTATTTTATATTAATGGTATGTAGTATGTATGGCCTTTGGAATAGGTTAGATAGGGTTTCACATAGACCAACTAGCTAGTATATATAAGATAGATAATTTGTACTTGGAACTATATCAAGTTCTCTTATGTTAATCTAATATAAGGTTTCTTTCTTACTCTTACTCTTGAGTTTGACTTATAATATAGCTGGTATTCTTCTTACCCAACCTCATGCTATCTACTAACTACTTGTCTACTACCTTACTGACTACTATACTACTATTCTTAAGCTAGATGCTTTCTTACTAAATAACATTACTATTCTATATAAACTGATTACAAGGAAACTAGTAGTACAAGCCTTCTACTTAAAATATACATGTATACTACTAAACACTATCTATTATAGTATGCTTGAACTCTTATATTTTATTTTGATTTTCTTTTCTTTTTATATATTTTTTCTTAATTTAATTTATCTTTTTCTTTTTTTTTCTTCTTAAACAATAAAGAAACATGTGACCACAGTTACATGATGTATTGTATGATCTAAATATCATAAGCCTAGAATATAGAAAAAGAGACTAGAAGGATGATGTTAAGGTATGTATATATATTTATAGCATGTTTACCTTATAGTACATATATATAGTGTATTTATAGATAATACATGGACCTTAGAATAGGGTTATTTATTGCTAGCACAGACTATATACAATTATTATAGTAACCAATAGACTATTTTATAGGGATTACAAGAGAGCTCAACAAAAAGTTCTAATACATTTCTATACTATTTATATAATAGATACATGGTCTGTATTAGTAATAAATAATTCTATCCTAAAATACATATATCATTTATAAATCTACTATATTATTATCACAAAGTAAACATGTTATAACTATGCTCTTGAAATCATTGTTCTAGTTTTCATAATATAAATGAAAAGAAAGATGAAAAAGAAAAATCAGATTAAGAAAAATAGATAAAAAGAAAAGAAAATCAAAATAAAATATTAGAGTTCAAGTGTATTATAACACTTATTCTATAAGACTATTTAGTATGCTATTGTTTATTTTGATTAATAGTTATCACAACATATCCACTTAAACAATAGATAATATCTAAATTGCAGCCTAGGTTTGGTTACTACTATTTATAACTATTTGTGCTGAATAGCTAGCTCACCTTTATATCTGAAGTTTGACTTCTAAACTAAGAGTGACTAATGATTACAATAACTGTCACTTGAGAATAATAAAAGAGTAAAGTAAAAAAGAAATATAAAGAGAGCCTAGGGTTGAGCAATCTTAAAGATAGTTTAGTAAGTTTTAATGTCATAACTTGAGTCTTAAAAATAAGACAAAAGCATACTTTTATATTAAGTAATATAAGAAAACTTAATGGAGTTTTAAGTATAAGCTAGTTTATCTTATATACTCTAGATCATAGTTTGTACACATACTATAACTAACTTATCTTAAAATCTATATACTTTCTATAAGACTAATATATTACTATACTATATAACATCACCTACTCTGGAATCTTTTACAACTTTCTTTGTATTATACAATTGTGTGACTGTGACATATGTGACATATATGACTATCACATATAACATTATACTGGACTTTAATTTTAGTTCTTTAAATAAGAAAATGAAAGAAATATATGACTATAATCATATAATATGATATCATAGGTAATAATAGTATGGTAAACTCATAAACAACATATATAGTTTAGAGTAAAACTTACAATAGTCTATTTTGATTTCTCTTTATTCTTTATTTATTTTAGACTTAGTGAAATAAGATAATGATAAAGTATGCACAGACTATATACTAGAGATATATAGAGTAATATTATAGTTATAAGCAATAAACTTGGTTTTAATTTATTTTCTTTCTATTTTATCTTTCTTTTTTATTTTTTCTTTTACTTTATTTTTTATATTTTTTATTTTGGATATAAATAAAAAAGTATGATAAATGTCACAGTCACAGATCACACAATTGAGTAATATAAAGAAAAATGTAAAAAGTTCTAAAATAAATAATATAACAATAATATATGAGTCTTATTGAAAGCATATATACTTTAGGGTAGGTTAGTTATAGTATGTGCATAGACTACAGTCTATAGTATATAAGATAAACTATTTTATACTTAAAACTCTATTGAGTTTTTTTGTGTTACTTAATATATAAGTAGTTTTTTATCTTTACTCAAAGATCTAAGTCATAACAAGTAGACTTGTTTATACTAAAAACTTTACTAAGTTCTCTTATAGTTAAACAATACAAGTTTTCTCTTTTGTCCAAACTTTAGACTTAAGTTATAACATATATATATGAATTTATTCTATTCTAAATTTTATATATCTACTATAAAAAAAACATATGTTGTAGTATGTTAAGATATATTTAGATGGGAAAAGTTTAAGGAAAAATATATAGAGATTGTACTTTAATAACAGAGTAAAATTCATTATAAAAAATAAAGTATTTATTAAGTTCAAGTATTATATTTATAAAAAAAATACAACTCTAAAATAGTTAAGTACTAGTCTTGTTACAACTTAAAAGATCTTAGAGTAGATCAATAAATAGAACTTGATATTGAGATTAAATAATTCTATATCTGCCTTAAAAGTAATATATGTATATATTATATAATGATATTTCTTTTAGAATCTTTTATCATTTTCCATTATAACACATAATTATATGACAGTGTGACAGTTTGTGACATGTGATGTCATGCTAACCCCTAACCCTAGTCTTTAAATAGAAAAAGAAAAAGAAATAAAAACAAAGTTTAACTTTTGCAACTCTAACAACTCTTAACTAAAAGAGTATATTTTGGAATTAGTAAGTGCTATCCTTAACAAAATATGGTTTAGAGTATAAGATAAGTACTATCTATTATGATCTTAAGTCTAAAGTATTAATATACAGACTATAATCTGTATATATACTACAATTAACCTATTCTAAAGTTTATATAATTATATAACTATGAATATAAATAGTGTAATAGATTGTGTAGCATATAAGCTGAAGCCAAGGTTGTTCTAGAAAGAGAGATATGATGTAATATTATTGATAATTATATATCTTACAAAGTATAATGAAGAAGTGATACCTATTATAAGGTAGTCTTATAGGTTATATGTTTCTGTTACATAATCATATAATATAGAGAAGATTATAAAAGGTTTTAGAGATGATAATGTTATATAACATGACTATAGTATATTAGTCTTATAGAAAGCATATAAACTTTAGAATAGATTAGTTGTAGTATGTATACAGACCATAGTCTAGTTTGTAATGGGAACTCCATCAAGTTCTCTTGTATTACTCAATATAGGAGTTGTCTTTTGTTCTATTACCTAAGCTTAAGTCATAATAGTATACTTATCTAAGTATAAATCTAATTGATATAAGATAAAGAGTATAAGATAGAATACAATCTTGGCTTTAACTTATTTATTATGTCTAATTATCTATTATAGTTGTAATTTAATAAAGAAAGAGAAAAGAGAATATAAGAATAAATTCTTTAAATACAAGTAATTAACTTCTAAAAATAATCAGTAAATACTGTATTCTTACTTTGGATAACTGACTACCAAGAAATTGTTGGAAATTCCATAAAAATTGTATAGAATAGAGTTAGTCTACAGAATAATTAATAATTAGAATAGAGAGTTTTATCTATATTAGAAGAGAATTTTTAAATTAGATTTCAATCAGTTATTATCTAAAATAAATAATGGATAGTTGTAGATTAGTATATTATATTATGTGACTTCTTTGATATGTTATGACTAAAGTATTGGAACAAAAGCAGAATCTTGTGCTAGAGTTAACATAAGAGGACTCAATAAAATTCATACTACAAAGTTATTCATCTTATATTAGTTTGTATTAATCTATCCCAAAGTATCTAAGACCTTCCAGTAGTCTCTATGATATTTTTCTTATTACATAATGGTATGACTGTAACTCTATTACTATGACACAATTTGTAATATTATTTTATACTATCACAAACTTTATTTAGCTTATATTTTCACAATTAGTAAACTAATTCTTATAAACCAAGTTGTACTAAAAAGTCTCAAATGAGAGCTATTCACATATATATAGGATGTACAAAAGTAACAATAAACCACTAAGATATTAGATCATTAGTAACTATAAATTTTCATTGATTAAATGGCTAGATAGATTCATATAATCTAAATTACATTAGAAAGCACTTATTAAACTATCTCTGGTAATATATAGTATATTACATAACAATTAGTATTTATAAAGTTATAAGTATATCAATATAGTGACATAATTAATTACCTACTAAAATTAGTCTGGATATTGATTATGTAATGAAAATAGCTTGTTTATAAACTATCACTCTTTTATATATATCTTTGTGTTTGAGAATTAGACTTCAGACTTAATAACATTAATTGTGTTAAGTATAGTCTATACTTGAAGAATAAAAGTCTAAAAGAGATATATCAAGTTTAATATATATGGGAATATATCAAAACTGACAGAGATACAGACTTTATAGAACAACCTTAGTCTTAACTTATGTGTTGTACCTTCTACAAGCTATGTGGTTGCAATTTCAGAGAAAGATCTTAAAAGAAGAAATTAAGAGTTATAAAAAAAGAGACAAGTATTGTCACAAAATTCATTCAACTTATATCTTTACAACCAGTAAACCTATTTTCACAAATCAAGGTGCATTAGAAAGCCCCAAATGAGAGCTATTTATATATATGGGATGTACAAAAGTAATGACAGATTACAGAGATATTAGACTAATAATGACTATAAGATGTATTACAAAATAAGCTACTCACTGGTTGTAATACTTGAACTTAATAGTGTTTCAGAGGTTTAGTATAAGAAGATAATGAATAGTATTAACAGAAATAATTGATGTTGTTAAGTCTAAGATCTAATCCTTAAATATAAAAGTATATATATAAAATAGTGATAGTCTATATGCAAGCTATTTCTATTACATGATCAAAACTTATATCTAGTAGAGCTATTATCTATTATAAAAGATATCAGACTTATTTTAGAAGATAACTAATTATATCACTATATTAATATCCTTGTATCTCTATGAATACTTATTACTATGTGATATACTATATATCATCAGTAACAGTTTGATAAGTACTTTCCAACACAAGTTTGATCATGCAAATCCATCCAGCTATTCATGAGATATTAGCAAATAAAGCTTTTATAGTTACTGATGA
>Ga0157359_1000609_pt1 | contig 13403 bp, 9 predicted proteins | sample AttcapACBM3_FD_111482 | JGI IMG/M metagenome (GOLD analysis project Ga0157359, IMG submission 111482) | Fungus gardens microbial communities from leaf cutter ant in Botucatu, State of São Paulo, Brazil - Atta capiguara ACBM3 | ecosystem: Host-associated > Fungi > Mycelium > Unclassified ...
ACCGGAGGTTGAGTTCAATAAGAGTTTATCTTCGTTGATTATCAGACTAGTGAATTACAGTGTAACTACTAGTCTTATATACAAACTGATAGTATAGGAGATGCTCAGGGTTTCAGTGGTAAAACCCCTATTACCCTGAGTGGAGGTTTCAGTGTTGAGACACTGACAGGAGTAACTCCATCATGGAAGACCAAGTTGAATAGGAGTATCTCCACCATAGAAGATGGAATACCCAGATAGTTGCAGCACTGCCATAAGACATGTTACAAGAAAGATGGCCACCATAGAAGGCAGACTTGTATGATTTGGAGGTGGTTTCACCATGGGGACATTATTTTTGGACAGATGGACTTGTATATGACACTTATGTCTTCAAGATGATTTCCTCATAGACAATAGGTGTTAAGGTATGACTCAATGATTAGCTGTGCTGTATGCTAGCAATATATATGATCAATTAGTATCTTATATAGTAGTTGAGGCTTTATCATGTTTTTCTTATTTCTTACATATGTATTATACATGGTCATTAGGTATATATAGCTGCATATACTATTCTGTATCTTTATGCTTTATCAATTGACTTCATCCCTCATTCTTACTCAAGTCTTTATCTGAGTTACAACCTGAGCTAAGCTTAAGGTCATAACAATAGATATGAAAGTACATCTAACTATTTCAGAGTCCTATTCAGAAGTCAAAAGGCAAATGTCTCATATGTTTCAGAAGTTAGTCTATGACAAACTGTTAAGATGCTGTTAAGAAGGATGCTAGGATGGTATTGTATTTCAAGACTTATAAAGTGAAGTTAAAAAAGAATCTTGTATTAGAGTTAACATAAGAGAATTCAATAGAGTTCCAAGTATAAAGTGTTTATCTTATATATACTGGGCTGATGATCTATGCTATACTAAACCTAATCTACTCTAAAGAGCATACATATTATATGCTATTGGTATATAGTATAATATTATTTTTCTAGAACCTTCTACATTCTTCTATATGTCACATGATCATATGACCATGAATTGATGTGTAACAGCTGTGAAAGTCACATGTAACATCATACTAACTCCCAACCCTTAGTTTAGAATAAGAAAATAAAATGAAAATGAGAAAATAAATGAAAATAAATAGAGTTTATTATTTTTGACTCTAACAGATAGGTGAAAATAGATATGGAAATTTGTAAGATTAGATAAGTATCTAGGTTGTAGATTAAGCTTGGAAGCTTATCTGTAGATAGATAACATGATCTTAAGTGATAATCTTGGCCTTAACTTATATGTTGTGCCTACTGTTCATTATATAGCTATAATTTCAGATAATCAGAGAGAAGTGAGAAAAGAGTTCTTAATAGATTCTTAGTTGATTTTCAGACTGAAGACTACAGAGTATTTACTTAGTCTTATATACTAAGCCTGTAGTCAAAACTGTGGCTAAGAAATAGTAGTGTAGAGGATAACTAAGAAAATATTATAGAAACAGTTTCTAAGATATAGAATGACTAGGAGTCTAAGTAACAAGTTGCCAGGAGATGAAACATAAGAGGCTAATCTGTGTGTGAATAATCATAGATGTGAAAGTATACCTAGGTGTGGTTAGAATTCTAACTGAAAGTTTTAGAAGTTGGTTTATAACAGTAACAGTATATTAATAACAAAATATATGTCTTAAGTGAAAGAAAGAAAAGAAAAGAATCCTATCTACATACCACCACTCAAAAGTAGTTAAAACATGATTTCCTAAGTGTATTTCACTAATACTTTGTTCATTACTTTTGGCCAAGTTTTGGAGAGTTCTTGTTATGGGACACTGGAACACTAACAATTTTTCTTTTTCTTTTCTTTTATTTTGCTGATTTTATATTAATTTTCTTTTTCTTTTCTTTTATTTTATTTTTCTTTTGGACAATGAAGAAGGCATGTGACACTGCAGTCACATGACATGTCACATGATGTGATATCATAGGCCTAGAATGTAGTAGAAAGATCTGAAAGATGACATCAGAGCACATGTATACCACATGATAGCCTTGAGTAAGAAATGAGACAGATATGAGGATGTAGCATGGACCATGTGTACTCTGTATATATAGAACTCTAATTTAGCAGAGACTCCTTGTCAAGTTCTCTTGTGAACTTCCTACTTGATATCCAATTTAAGAGATTTACCACTTGTGTGATCATTTGTCTTTGTGATAAGTGGTTGCTACAATAGTTCTAGTAGTCTGAGAAAGGCTAGTAAGGTGAGTATTAGGTTTAACTTAAGAGGTTCCTTTGGAATGTATTATCTGAAATGAATAGTATTATAGTAGGCTCTCAAAGAGCTATCTAATCTATTTACTAGATTTTCCAAGAAAGCTTGTTACACAGCATAAAATTCACTGTTTAAAGGTGTTTTAGTAAAGAAATATGTTTACAAGTGGGTTTTATTGTTCATTTATCCTCAAATTCTTTAATAATACTCTTTTATAAATTTTCTACACTGATAATTATTATAACTTAGACTCAAAAGTTAAAGTGAAAGAAATTTGTATTGAATTAATACAAGAGAACTCAATAGAGTTCCTAGTACAAATATGTCTACCTTATATATCTTTAGACTATGGTCTGCATACTTCTATATCTAACCTATTCTAATATCATAGACCAACTTCCAAGACATCCAAGACATCTACTTCCTAACTTCCAAATAAGACTCCAACATACTTAGGTATACTTCTGTATCAATGATTCTTCATATACAAATTAGCTTCTTGTATTTCACCTTCTGATAACTTATCATCTAAACTCCTAGTTATCTTATATCCTAGAAACTATCTCTATAACATCTTCTTAATGATCCCCTATACTACTACTGCCTTAGCCGCAGTTTCTAACTACAGACTCAGTATATAAGATTTAGTAGATACTTTGTAGTTCTCAGTCTGGAAATTAAATAAAAATTTCCCAATACTCTTCCAACTAAAGATCAGCTAAGAATTCTTTTCTCACTAACCCCTAATTCTCTGAAATTACAACCACACAACAAGTAGTAGACATAACACATAAGTTGAAGTCAATATATAATGGCTATACTATTATAATATTATTCTTTTAGAATCTTCTACATTCTTTTCTGTGTTATGTAATGTTGTGACTGTGACTGTGACATGTGACCAAATATGTAACAGCTATCACATATTTATTATACTTTGTGATAGTTGTGATAGTTACATGTGGCATCATATCATTATCCCTTAACTAAGTCTAAATAAGAAAAATAAAATGAAAAATAAAAGAAAAAAGAGAAGAAAACAAAAAGAAACCAAGTTTACTTTCTTAAAGTTTGATAACAATATTCTTTCTAAATTCTTGATTATAGTTAAAAGTTAGTATTACTTAATTCTTATAGTACTCTAGTAAGGTCAAAATATAAAAGTGAACAATTTAGGATTACTAGACCAAAATACTTTGAGGTCCCAAAGAAAGAGATTCTGTTTTGCTATTAGAGCAACTAAGATAAAATTATAAAGTTTGTACTTCAAGCTCTAAAAAAAACCTAAGTCATATTGTCTTAACTAAAGTATAGGCAGTGTTTACTCTTATAAGAAACTTAAGAGAATAGAATAAGATCTCTTAAGAGTGGTAACTATTCTAAATATTCTAAAATACATTCCAATCTAGTAGAACAATACTAACATAACCAAGGAATGATTATGTTTAGATAGTTAGAAACTTTGATAGAAACATCTAGAATATTAGCCTAAAATAGCTTTACAGATGATGGCAGAGGATACAAAACAATAATTATTGAAATAATAATACTTGGCAAAGTTTGAGAGTAGTGGCAGCAGAGTTGACTTAATAAACTCTATAAGCTTGATAAAAGTATTTGGAATTAATAGCCTAGAAAGAATAAGAAACTTTGAGGGTTTGATAACAGACATCAGTAGTATTTGTGTTATATTATTTTGCAAAGCAATAGATACCCTTACAATATCTAGTAGTAGAAAAAACAGCAAGTGTAAAAAAATAGATCTTCTTACAATTATATTACTATAGAGTAGGCTACTTTATATACCTCTAGAAGTTAGTCTATGACTAAGTTCTTTTAGTAGTTTTTGTGATATTCTACCAAGTTATATGACCATGTGACTGTAACATTTGTGATTATTGCACATGATATTATATCATGCTCTCTTAGCTAAGTTCAAAAAAGAAAAGAAGAAAACAAAACTATAAGAGAAAATAAAAATAAATAATAAAAGGCAAGGAAAATAAAAAAAGACTAAGTCTACTCTAAGGATTTCTGATATCATCTCCACTTCAAGATTTCTCCTCTAGAGAAATGAACTTCCATCTTTGCTAGTTTCTCTCCAAATTCCTCAGATATTTTGCTTCAAACTTTCCATCATTCCATTTATACAATATCTTTGCTATATACTTTTCTAACAGTTCTTCTCTTCTGAAATTTCTATCTTCTAATCTATCTTTTCTTATCTCCTAACTTCTGCACTCATCCTCTCTTCAAATTCTACTACTACTCTCTTTGTATTCTCTAAGTCCACTATCTTCTTTTAGATGTTGTGCTCTGCTATAAAGCCCTTCTATCTAACAAAGTACTTCACACATTCTCATACTATTTGTTTGTTAAGAATTTTTTCTATTTTCCACTCTTCTTTTCTATCTGCCTCTACTAGCTTTAATTCTTCTACTCTTTACTTTTTGACTAGTTCTTTATATCTTATTATCTTAGTAATATTGATACTAGATAGATTCTCATAGATGCTAGCAGCCTCAGCTTTACTACATTAGCTGACACTACTTCTATTAATATTACTTTATTACCTCTTACTAGTACATTATAATTTAATCATATAATCTCTCATCTCAAAGCCTCATTCTTGGAAACATAAATATTTCCTTTCTTTAAACCAACTTACTATCTATCTCCTACTCATCTTTCTCTAATGCTTTAACAGTATATTTACTTTTGGTCCCTTTACTACTACTTCTACTAAATTATATATCTATTCTTCTTTTTTCAGGTACATATTTTAAAGTAAAGTTAAATCAAGATAAGTAAAGAGCCTATTTTTCTTGTCTCTGGTTCAACATTTGTACCTTCATGAAATATTCTAAATTTTTGTAGTTAGTTCAAACTTTAAATTGGAATTTTGTGTTCTTTAATAAGTATCTTTAATTTTTCAAACCCCTTATAACTACTAACATCTCTTTGTTATAAATCTCATAATTTTGTTTGGTTTTATTCAGTAACTTAGAAAGGTAGGCTGCTGGCCTCTATTGCTAGAAATAAAGATAATGGCCTTGACTTGATTTATTTTTCTTTTTTATTTTCATTCTCATTTTTTTTCTTATTTTAAACTTAAAGTTAGGGTCTGACCAAGAATATATAGAGCCCATTGGTAATTCAGAATTGTCATACAGTGGCAACAGCCAAAAAAATAATTAAGACAGTATAACAACTATTCCTTCTATCCAACAAGAGCCCTAACGTGTTTCCAATAAGGCACCTGCTCTTACCACCTGCAATATTCTGCATATTAATGATAATGACATTATCAACATCCAATTACTGTATAACCCAGACCTATGAGATAGCAACTTTAGGCACATCTCTCTCCATAGTTTATTAGAGCATCTCCCTTCTGATGCCAGATGTATCAAAACATCCCTTGTTTGTATTGCTAAATATATTGAGAATAAGAAAATTAACTCCTCTAAAGCAAATAAGGTCAAAGGTCTACAAGAAATTGGCAAGACAGCCTGGAAATTTGTTTCAGTCCTCTATAACATAGGATGGGACTCTCTTACTGCTAATGTCCATAACAACTCATTTAGGCAAAAAGTCTCATATCATTGTATGCCCAAAACAAACCCAATTAAGAATGGTAAATTGAAAAGCAAAGAAACTGACAAGCTGGCTAGTGTTGAAAGAGTATCTTTCCCTATTCCAGTTAAAACCCTTAAGAAAATCAACAAGATCTCTAAATTTTCAAAGCAAAAACACTAGTTCACACCACCAATAGACAAGGCATGTTATATATATATGCCTCTAAAGGTGGAAGCAATACCAAAAGCATTCTCTAAATCAAGAAAGCCTTTCCCACTCTCAAGACTAACAACATTAATAACATCCAGCAAATGATCAATAGTGACAGCAAGCCTAAACCTTGCATAAATATGATGACTAAAAGCCTATCTAGAAAGTAAATTATTGTTCCTATGAATGATGCAAATATAAATAACTTCATGAAAAAAAGTAGTGCTCATGTTACTAATATGAATAGAGTACTTAAAAACATCAAAACAGACATCATGGTCAATTTTGTTTGATCAGACTGTAATAGCATAATCATCATGACCAATAAAGTCATATCAAATTTGGAATTACAAACAATCAAGAATTATGTAAAAAACACCAATTGTATTAGCACCAATGGTATTGAAGCCCCAAGGCTTTCTCAATCTAAGTTCTATCTCAAGATTATAGACTTTTCTTTTCTTCAGGAGAACACAAACACCCCTATCAACTCAAGTATTGTGGAAGATATCATTAAGAGAAACTACATCTTTAACAATGTTATGTTAGCCTCTAAATCTCATAATATCAAGGTTTTATCCAAGTTGGATATGGTAATCATATAGATTGATATCTGGGACATCCAAAGTAGTAGCAAAGTGAAGGAACTCATCAATAAATACTTCAATATAGAAAGCTTTATTGCCACCATTAAAGGTGCCAATATAAACCTGGGCATCCCCTAGTGCAAGAATTGTTAGAGGTAGAGCTATGCCACCTTCTCATGTAAAACCTAAGGTGCTAAGTACATCAAGTGCAACAGCCCACACAAATCTGAGCATCACCATCAATTCACATGGTGCTGCAAGGCAAATGAGAAGACTAATCCCCTAAGATTGGAGACCAAAAAAAGCAAGCTATGCCCTTATTTCTTCAAATGTTCAAATTGTTGAGGCAAATATCAAGTAGACTCAAATATATGTCCTTTCTGGAAACACCACTTCAACTGAGACTTATATAATAGAAAGCAACAGGAACTTTGTGATAGCAGAAGTAACTTGATTCACTCAGCTATGAGCAGCAATAAAGCATGATTTTTAAAGAAATCAAAATTTATTCATGGAATATTCACAAGAATAATTTTCTCATCAATACTATTCTTGAAACACATTCTAATTTCAATATCATCTTTATCCAGGAGCCATTATAGTCAGTTATTCAATTAATTCTGAGTTCCACCAACTGCAAAGAGAACAAACTAATAAAAGTTCCCAATCACCTGAATTGGATAGTCTTTTCTAGACATTCTTCACAGGCCAATGATTTTCCTCAAGTTGTTACCTACATCAATATTTGTCTTTCTTCTTTGTGACTTTCTCTTTGAAATGACATACTTAAATACAAAGATATTTCATATATCTCCTTTTTCAATTATGGTTTATCTTACTTTCTTATCAATGTATATTCAGATTCATCTCAATTGGCTTTAAAGTATCTTAAGAATACTGAAGTCAACATTGATAACATTCTCATTCTAACTGGTGATTTCAATATTCAGAACAGTGTTTGGGATCTGAGTTTTCCACACCATTCTTCTCATAGGAACACTTTTTTTGAGATTGCTGACTCTTTTAGCATGGAATTATCCACACCTATTGAACCTTCTTCTACTAGGGTTTTCTGATAATACTCAGGACTCAGACTCAGTCCTTGACCTTGTCTTTTTGCATCCAAATTCAAGTGAAATTGACAATCATCATATTCACCCTGAATGGAGACTTACCTCTGACCATGCTCCTATTACTGTTAATATTTGATTCTTGAAGAACAAGTTCAGGAAAAGAAATATTCTCTACCCAAGAATAGTGAAGAAGAAAATCACTTCATTAATCAACTACATTAAGAATATCAACACCAAATCAATACTTAATGTTAAAGCTCTTGAAGCCATTGTTCAGTCATTCACAAGCAATATTGACAGAATATGGTTCAAACACTCCAAGATCATGAATATTACAAAGTACTCCAAAGCATGGTGGAACCATGACTGTCATAGGAATTTGAATGCTTATAAACAGTCTAAATGAGTGGAAGACTGGAAGAATTTCCAAAGAACAGTCAAGAAAACTAAGTATATCTTTTTTGATGGAAAAATTGAAGAAATTGCAAATAAGAAATGCAGACTTTGAGAGCTTATAAATTGGGTAAAAATGAGTAATCTTCTGGCCATCAAAGCCATTCAATTTAATGGCAAGCCCTGTATCAAATTGGATGACCTATGGGAAGCCCTTCACAAATTATTCAATGCTGTCCAAAATTGTCAAGTTGATATCAGTCTATTGGAAGATATTCCAGACAAAATAACTACAATATGAGCCTTTTTTCAAAAATAAAATTCTATAGCACCATTGAAAACTGCAATAATTCCTTGACTCCTGGACCAGACAAATTGTCCTGGAGGCATCTGAAAATCATCACCAAGAATGAGAAATGCATTAACAAACTTATTGATATTGCTAATGCTTATATCAATTTAAGTTATTGGCTGAATCATTTCAAAATGTTGTCTATGGTTATTATTTCCAAGCCAAACAAATCTTTTTATGATTCACCAAAGTCTTTTTGGCTCATAGTGTTACTTAACACTACTAGCAAGTTATTCAAGAAAATGATTGGTAAAAGGCTACAGTTCTTGTTAATATCCAACAATTTTGTCTACCCATATCAATTAGGTGGACTTAAACACAGATCTACTACTGATGCAGGTGTTGCTCTCACTCATCTCATTAGAGCAGGATGGGTCAAAAATCTTACTACAAGTATACTAGCATTTAATATTGTGCAGTTTTTCCTGTCACTTAATCATCACCTTCTCTCTCTCATCTTAGCCAAGGCTGGGTTCAATCACAAAATCTCAAACTTTTCATAAATTACCTCATTGGAAGAAAAACTAAATACCTGTGGAATAACTTTTCTTCTCTCTTTTGTAATGTAGATGTTGGAGTTGGTCAGTGATCAGCCCTTTCTCTAATTCTTTTGGCCCTCTATCTTTCTCCTCTTTTTTATATTTTGGAAAAGCAGTTAAAAAATTTAAGAATTCCCATTTCTATTCTTTCTTTTGTTGATGGCAAACTCTTCATTTCTCAACACAAATCTATCTCTAATTCAAATGCAAACCTCTTTTGTAGTTATAATGTTGTTTCTTCTCTTCTTACAAGATTTGGACTTGTTGTAGAACATGGAAAAACTGAAATATTTCATTTTTCCAGATTGCATGGTGTTTTCAATCCTTCTTCTTTGAATCTTACTCCTCTTGGAGGTGGGGTACTTCTTCATAAACCTACATAGCAGTATCTAGGTTTGTACTTTGATCAAAAACTTTTGTTCTGCCTTCATATCAACTTCTACATGAACAAGGCTATCTCTACCATAAAATGCATGAAAATTCTGGGCAATTCATCAAGAGGTCTCACTCCTAGTCAAAAGAGACATTTATACATCTGCTGTTCACTTCCTATAGTATTATATAGATTTCAATTGTGGTATTACAACAAGACCCATTTTGATTATTTTCTTCATATCCTTAGAAAAATGCAATGAAGAGTAGCTCTTTGGATATATGGTGCTTTTCAAACATCTCCTACTGCAGGTGTTGAAGCTATTTTGGGTTTAATACCCATTTATCTCCAACTCAAGAAACTTTATGAAAGATTTCACTTGAGGGGTTTCTTGTTCTCCTCCAACTATATCTTCAAACTGATTATCAATACAGAGAAATCAAGTGATTATCAATGCATTTCTCTCAACAATCTAATAGCTAAACAAAAGTTTTGGTTACACAGTCCATTAATTGATATGGACAAAAGGTGTAATAAATTTCTTCCTGTTTTTTCTCTCTTTGACATCAAATTCTCTTTGGGAAATAGACTTATAGATTCTTTTTAAGATCATTTTTCTTTCTATGACTGAACTCATGATATCAAGAGTTATATGCAAAATCTTGATACAATTACCTTTGATACTTCCAATGATCCTCATTTCTCTATTGTTATTGCAGATGCCAGTGTTCAAAATAATGTGGCCACCTCAATTTCACATATTTATTTGCACAATAGTCCAGTAATCAAGACTGTTCACCAGGTGGTAAATGTCACTTCCACAGAAGCCAAACTTTTTACTATTAGATATGGTATAAACCAAGCAATCAGCATCCCCAACATCAATCGAATAGTAGTCATCACTAATTCTCTACATGCTTCCAGGAGAATTTTCAATTCATTGTCACATCCTTATCAAATTCAATCCATCTCTATTTCTCACAGACTTAGAGACTTCTTCAATAAAAACAACAACAATTGCATTGATTTTTGGTATTGTTCTAGCAAACTAAATTGGGTGTTACATTTCTTAGTGGACAAAAACACAAGGAAGTTTGATATATCTCCAATTTATCTCTGCAAAATGTTATAGGATTTTTGCAAAAAATGTAATTGCAATCTCATTTTAGTGCAATAGAGAATGTCTTTTCAAGCATCAGATCAGAAAGGAAAAAACTTTCTCAAATTATGCAATGATGATCTAAACCTTCTTGAGCTATCTACCGTCAAAGGAGGTCCATGGCTACAGTACTTTGGCTATTCAAATAACCTTTGTGCTAGAGCTACTAGAGTAATTATTAATTATGTTCCTATTAGAGAATATTATCTAAGATTCTTCCCAAAGGAAGATTTCACTTGTCCATGCAGTTTCTATCCCATTGAATCAAGGAGACACATTCTACATGAATTTAACAACTATTGGAATCTGAGAAGGGACTCTATAAGTCATTTTTGTCTTTTTCTTATATATAATGCCAATGCCTTTTCTTTTCAGATAGGCATTGATTAATTTACTCACTTTTTGCTAGTTTTATCTTTTCTTTTTCTTTCTTTTTCTTTTTTTTGCATGTTGTTCATGTCTTCATATATGTAGTTATGATGTAACTATCACAGTCTGTCTACATGCCCCATGTAATAAGTTATTGAGATAAAAAAAAGCATGATGTTATATGTGACTGTGACAGTCATATGATCATATATCACAATGGAAGAATATAGAAGGTTCTGAAACAATAATGTCATACAACATGTTCACTATATATATTAATCTTATGGATAATGCATGGCCTTTAGAGTAGGTTAGTATTAGTCTTACACAGACCACTAGCTAGTGTATATAAGGTAAATACATTTTACTAAAAACTCTATTAAGTTCTCTCATGTTAACCCAATACAAGGTTCTTTTGTTGACTTAATACTTTGAGTCTTTAATCATAACATCTATCTTCTATCTTCATATTTCATTGATAAAACTTCTCCTGTTGTGTAGTCTAATGTATCAACTTCCATCCTCATTTTTGTCTAAGTCTAGTATAACTAATACTAATTCTTTTGTGAACCTCCTCTTCAACTCCTCAAATGCTCTTTCTTTCTATTTCCTCTTCTACTCCTTTCTTACCAACATATGTAGTGGCCTAGCTATTTTGGCAAAGTTCTTTATAAGCCACTAATAATAATTGGCCAGTCTCAGAAACTTCTAAACATTCTTGACTATTTTGGGAATAGATTATTCTAGAACTGCTTTTATCTTCTTCTCTTTCATCTTGATTCCATCAAGTCTTCCTCCAATCTCTTAACCACTTTTTTTACTACCTTGTCATGCCCTTCTTTCTCTTCTGTTCCTACTATTATATTATTAGTAAGGCTGGCTACTTTCCTAGTATTGATCAGATCTCTTAGGATTTCATTCATCATAGCTTGGAATTCAGTATTATGAATATAGCCTTTCACTCATTCTCTTCTTTTATCCATATATTAAGAGTAAAGGGTAATTATTTTTACTGTCCATTTGTTCAAGTATCTATAGTCTTGTACCATACACTTCTTACTGTTCTTCTTTTCTACAAAAAATACAAATGCTGTCTAAGATAACTTGCAGTCTCTGATGTACCCTTTGCACAGCTGCTCTTGTATGAACTCCCTTACTTTCTTTCTCTCATCTCAAGATAGTAAGTAGACCTTTACCTTTTTTTTTGGTAATAAACCCCTTCTTCAAATCTATTGTATGATCTCATATTTTTCTAGTGGATATCTGTTCACTTACCTTCTTACCAAAGATGTGAATACACTTGTAGAACTATTCTATAACTAGCTTATTTACCTCTTTCTCTGGCTTTGCTTCAACTTCCTCATCTCAAATCTTCCACTTCTTTGCTAATCTTTTCACATTTATTATCTTCTTTGTCTTTGATTTTTAGTGGTCTTCTTTCTTCTCTCTTTTCTTCTATTGCTTTACTTTTTCCCATTTCTTTCTCTTATTCTTTCTTCACTCCTTCATTTTGTTTTTTCTATTTCAGTTTTTTTATACTGATCTCCACTACTTTCTACATTTCTCTGAAGATAACATTCTACTTCTGCTTCCTAATCATATCAATCTCCATTCTCTCCCTATACCCTTGTAAACTATGCTTTCTGGCAAACTCTGAGCTCATGACAAGACCATAGTATTATTGTCTAAAAGTATCTCCACTGTTACTCCTTCCTATGTATCAATCCTTTCCAGCCTAATCTTTACTGTCACTTCTTTTAGGTATCTCTTAGGTTTCTTTATGGAATCACTGGATAATAATGTATCATTACCAAATACTTTAAGTACAATGAATTTATTACAAGAGTCTAGTTAAGAATGTCTAGACTCTTCTTCTCTCTTATTCTTATGTATAACTTGTAGGATGTTACAAATCCTACTACTTGCCCAGCCTTCCTACTGAGCAAAAATGATCATACTATTTCTCTTTGTCCTTTTAGAGGGTCTTGGAGCAATGATTTCTCCAGCACTCAATACTACTAATTACTTCCTCAAACCTGCTATCTGTTCTGTTTGCTATGCTATCAAGAGTTGCAACTGCACTGTTTGATCAATAGATACTTGTTAACTCATTGAGTAAGATAGTAGTGATGGTGAGAATAATAGTAGTGGTAATATAGGTAGATTGGAAAAGTGAGCTAGTACTAGAGAGAAGATTGTAGATTATGCTATCCTTGCTTCCTATCTCATACTCTGAAGTTATGTCAGGCATGGTTCACACCAGGGGTAGAAGTCCACAAGATGGACTCAGAGTTGTGTGGACTTGTAAAATGGCCTTGGCTTCAGCTTATGTGCTGCACTGTCTGTCTACCATGTAGTTGCAACTTCAGATGATAGGGAGAAGTCTAAGATGGAAGTGAGTGCTGATTTGGTATGTCACCATTGAATACCAGAGATTGAGTTCAATAAGAATTATCTTCATTGATTATCAGACTAGCAAATTACAGTGTAACTACTAGTCTTATATACAA
>Ga0157359_1000610_pt1 | contig 13397 bp, 7 predicted proteins | sample AttcapACBM3_FD_111482 | JGI IMG/M metagenome (GOLD analysis project Ga0157359, IMG submission 111482) | Fungus gardens microbial communities from leaf cutter ant in Botucatu, State of São Paulo, Brazil - Atta capiguara ACBM3 | ecosystem: Host-associated > Fungi > Mycelium > Unclassified ...
TAGACTCCTCTAGGCCTATGACATCATGTCATGTGACTGGGAAGTCACATGCCCTCTCTCACTCATCGTAGACTAATAATAATACTACTACTATATCTTATCTGTCCTAACCCTAACCCTAAAGTCTGTCCACACTTTCGTCTTATAACACTTAGAGCTCAAGATATGTCAAGTGCAATAGACTATACAAATTCAAACACCACTGTTATTTCACCTGTTGTTACAAAGTGAACTTTAAGATAAACCCTCCATGTCTTGAAACTCAACAGGGTGAACTATGCCCTTATATGTTTAAATATCTTAACTGCAAAGGCAATTACCAAGCTGACTCTAACCAATGCCCATTTTGGAAGCATCACTTTAACAAGGAATAGTACACAAAGAAATACCAAAAGATCTAGGAAACTAGGAACCAATTGATTTGCTCAACTATAAGTAGTGTTCAAGTATGATTATTAAAAGTATTAATGTTGCAATCGATCTCTCATGTCTAACACATTGTTGTAACTATAGGGTTGAGAGTTGTTTCTTTTATAACACAATGATTAGCTATACTATAATTGTCTCAGTTAGCACCTCATGTAGTAGATGTTGTTTCCTTATCTTTTTCTTATATTCTGTAATGTCATTTATATATGGTTGTCACATACTAAACATGTTGTCAATAGGTATATATAGTTGTAGATATAGTCTTGTATCTTTATACTTTACCAATTGACTCATTCCTACTCCTCTACTCAAGTCTTTGCCTAAGTTACAACCTGAGCCAAGTCTAAGGTCATAACAATCAAGCTCTTATTGCAAAATGTTCAAAAGAACAAAACACTTGCCAATACCCTGTTGGAAACAAATATTGACTTTGATATTATATTTATTCAAGAACCTTTGTGGTCATACATTCATGATATTCTGAGTTCTCTTAGTAAAGAAGAAGATGAGATCATAAATGCTCCATATTATCTGAACTGGATTACTTTTTCCAGATCAACATCCAATGAAAATGACTATCCATGAGTTATTTTACATATAAACATTTGTCTTTTTTATTTATGTTTCTCTCTTCAAAAAGACATTTTTAATCACAGAGATATTTATTGCTTTTCATTTTTCAACAATGGTAATATTTACTTTATGATTAATATCTACTCTGATGCTTGTCAATCAGCTTTAAAGTATCTTAAGGATACTGAAGCAAACATAAGCAACATTTTTGTTATGACTAGTAACTTTAATATTATAAATAGTGATTGGAATCCTTCATTTTCTTTCCATTCAATTCATAGAGTTACTTGTTGACATTACAAACTCTTTTAATTTAATTCTTTCACATTCTACCAACTAAGTCTCTACTAGATATTCAGATAACACTAAAAATTCAAATTCAGTTATTGATCTCATATTTCTTAGACCCAACTCCTTAGAGCTTGACAATTACACCATTCATCCAGATCTTTGACATCTTTCTGATCATGCACCTATAATGGTCAATATCTCTATTTTGGAAGAATTCATTCATGATAAATGTCACACTATCATTAAAAACAGCAAGGAGAAAGAGAAATTCACCTCTGAGCTCATAGACACCATCAAGAAGATCAACACTTCACAATTAGGTGACAAAAATTCTCTTGAAGTTGTAGTTCAGGAATTTGCAAGATGTACAGATCTTATATGAAACAAACATTCCAAATATATCAATATCACAAAACAATCCAAAGCCTAGTGGAATGAAGAATGCCAAACCAGATTAGTAACTTATAGAGTGTCCAAACAAATTGAGTAGAAAGCCTTCATAAATCATCAAGAAGATGAAATAATTATTCTTCAGTGAAAAAATTCAAGAGATCACATCAAACAATCAAAGACCTTGGGATCTCATAAATTGGATAAAGAAGCAATAACTCCCTGCTATCAAAGCATTGTGATATAATGGTTGACCTTGTATAGAGCTCAAAGAATTTTAGCAAGCTGTTCACCAGTCTTTTAATTCAGCACAAAATCATTGAGTCAATCTGTATGTTTTGGATGAAATCCCATCAAAACCTACATCAGAATAGTCACCCTTTTCAAAAGAAGAGTTCAGAAGTGCCATCATCAAATGCAACAACTTGTCTATACCTAGATCAAATAGAATATTGTGGAAACATCTTAAAGTAGTTGTCAAAAGACAACATCTGTTTAAACAATGTAATCAATATTGCTAATGTATACATTAAATCATCATCATCATCAATCATTATTCCCAAGCTAAATAAAGCTTCTTATAACTCCCCTAAGATATTTTGTCCCATTGTTCTGTTAAACATATTGAGAAAACTCATTGAAAAAGTCATTGAAGATAGACTTCAGTTCCAAGCTATTTCAAATAACTTTGTTTATCCCAACCAACTTGGTGGACTTAAACAACACTCAACCACAAATGCAGGCAATTTTCTAACTCATTTTATTCAATCAGAATGAGTAAAAAGCCTCTAAACAAGTACTTTGGCATTTGATATTGCCCAATTCTTTCCATTGCTGAATTATTGGCTTCTTTCTCTCATACTGGACAAGGCTTATTTGACTCAAGAATTTCTTTGTTCTTTTCTGATTACTTAGTTAGTAAGAAAACTCAATATTTTTGAAAAAAATTTTCTTCTCCATTTTTTAATGTTAACATTGGTATAGGACAAGACTCTACTTTATCTCTTATTTTATCAGCTCTCTATCTTTCACCTGTTTTTCATATTTTTGAAAAAAGAACAAAAAACTTAAAAGTTCTTATTTTTTTCTGTTATTTGTGGATAATGGTCTCTTTACTTGATCAGTCTGGACTTTTTATCAAGCATAAAAAAACTAAAGTTTTTCACTTCTCCAGATTGCATAATATCTTTGATTCTCCTCCTCTTGATCTCAGTATACTCAGAGACCCTATTCTTTATCCCAAAGATACTTGACACTATCTCAGATTCACCTTTGACAGGAAGCTTTCATTTCAACAACACATCAAATTTTACTCAAACAAAGCCCTTTGAACTGTCAAATGCTCAGTAACTCCATATGTAGATTACTTCCCTATCAGAAATGCCTTCTCTATAGAACATGTATACTTTCTATTATCTTGTATAGTTTTTCTCTCTCTGGCACTTCAATAAAACACCACTCACATACTCTTTCAAAGAGCCCAAAAAGTTACAAAGACAAGCTGCTTTATAGATTCTAGATACCTTCCATACTTCTCCTACTCTGGAAATCAAAAATTTGGCTGAATTAATTCCTATTCATTTACACTTACAAAAACTCAGCAGACATCATCAATTTAGAGCTTCCTCTCTCCCATCCAACTATGCAATCAAGTCTCTTTTCAAATGAACATACTAACTATACAGTTCATTATTATCTCTCATTGGACAATGTTATCTCCAAGCAGAGATTAAATATCAAAAGTTCTATTATAGATGTGAACAATCATCTTAATGGAATTTTCTCCTCTTTCAGTTCCATGAATAGTGAATCCTCTCCTGAATATAGATTAATTAACATCTTTCCCAGTTGTTTTTCCTTTCATCAAGCAGATTGCAGAAGCAAAGAAACCAAATCTACTCATATTCAAAAACTTGACAAAATTGCCTTTATTAAACTCTCTAATTCTAAGACAATCATTGTTATGTCAGATACAAGTATTAAAAACAACATTACCACTTCCATTGTGTATATTCATTTACATTCAAACCTAATCAAGAAGACTTCTCACCATACTATCAATATCACTTTTATGGAGGCTAAACTATTTGTCATTAGATGCAGCATTAACCAAGCCATCCAATTCCCTAACATCTCTTGTATCATCATTATCACTGATTCAATTTATGTGGCTCAAAAAATATTCAATTCATCTATCTACCCTTATCAAAGACAATTTATTGCCATATTCAAAGACCTATGATTATTTTTCAATAAACATTCTTTAAACTCTGTTGAATTCTGAGAATGTGACAGCAGATAGCATCTTCATTATTCAGTGGATAAAGAAACAAAGAAATTCAATCTTGTACTATTAGGTCCTAGCAAGATGTCATGAGATTTTGATTAAAAAAATGAATGTGATAGCATTGTCAGAAATTGGTGTATAAACTTCTAAGCATCCAACCTCAAAGGTACACACTTTCTTGATCTCTTAGATAACAATCTCAATCCTATTGAACCTTCTTATATCAAAGAAAGACTGTGGATCAAATATTTCAGGCATTCTAACTCTTTGTATATGAAAGCCACAAGAGCTATTACCAACCATGCCCCAATATGGGAATATCATCTTCAATTATTCTCTTGAAAGAAATTTAGTTGTCTATACAATATCTACCCAATTGAAACTAGATGTTACATTCTTTATGAGTATAGAAGGTTCAATAATTACTGGAATCTGAGAAGAGACTCCATTAGCTACTTTGTTGCTTTCTAGAATTTAACCCAAATGCCTTTTCTTTTGGAGAAAGCATTATATAGTATTGCAGTTGCAGTACTTTTGTTTTTCTGTACTCAGTATTACTTTTCTCTTCTTTTTCTTTTTTCTATTTATTTTATTTTATTTTCTATTTCTTTTCTATTTCTCTGTAGGGTTGGTCTTATGTAATATAGTTATGAAGTAGTTACCACAGTCTACCATTGAGCTCTGTGTAATAAATTTTCCATTGGAATTCTTAGGTTTTTTAATCTTTTTTCAAAAATATGAAAAATAGAAGAAAGATATAATGCTGATAAAACAAAGTGAAAGGTGTGATCACACATAATGGTCACAAAATGTGATGGAAGCATGATACAGAGAAAATCATAGAAAAGTTTAGAATAAGTAATACTATATAGCATAGCAATAACATATTAGCCTTATAGAAAGCACATGGATATTAGGATAGGTTAGTTGTAGTATATAAAGTAGACTATCTTGTACTAGGAACTCTATCAAGTTCTCTTGTGTTATACAATACAATAGTTGTCTTTTGTTCTATTACTTGAACCTAAGTCATAACAAGTTGATCAGAGCTACTTTGTAAACATAAAATGCATAATCAACAAGATTCACAGTTATGTGGCTCTCACAGCAATCACAAATTAGAACCAGTCTAACTCTTGGTGTCTAACAGTCAAAATGCTCTTCAATCAAATATAGAATAAGAGCACAAGTATATCAGAGTTAAAGATGGTAGACTCTATTTATTTTCATTTATTTTCTCATTTTTATTTTCTTTTCCACTTATTTTCTTATTATTGGACTTAGAATTAGGTGTTAGTATGATGTTATATGTGTAACCATACTTCTTTCACTCATACCACCATCTTGTATGATAGCACCTAGTAGCAGACTAGTAATGTCAGAATTGAAGACAATAGACTCTAATTATTTTTCTTTCTCTTTTTCTTTTACTTTTTATTATGCTAAAACTGAGGATGAGGGTTTAGCATAATATCATATGGTCACAGTCATAATTACCCAATTACATGCTATAGAAGGTTCTAGAATAATGATGTCATACAGCATGTGCAATATATATTGACCTCATAGTATACATATGTCTCTTTAGAATAGACTAGAATAGTGTGGCATGAACTATAAGTAAAACATATATAAGATAAACATACTGTGCTTAGGAGCTCCATTGAGTTCTCTTATGTAAACCTTATATAAGATTTCTTCTTTTGACCAGCTTTGAAGTCTCAAGTTTGTAACAAGTGAATATATTGTTTTCTTTAAATCTCAACACTATAATTACTCCAAATATTCATAACAAAGTCAATATGAATATGGAAATCAACACTCTAAGAAATAGGCTTGTATCACTCAGTACTAACAGTTTAAGAGAATTGTTGGTGCTTTCTAATATGTTCTCTACTTCTTATATCAAAAGAATGGAGGCTCAAAGCAAGAATCTCTTTTAGGCAGATCAAGTCAACAAACTATGTGCATTCTAAAACTTTTTGTCTTCATACATGATCTCTAAGGAGAAGAAGAACAATATTCAAGACAAGACAAATATGATGTACAATATGCCCAATCCATAAGATATAGGCATGACTAACTGTAATATGAACACATGTGATCCTCAAGATCCAAATATGAGTACTCTACAAGAACTAGAGTTCTCTTCCATTCTATATAGAGAAAACCTCACTGCAAACCCCAACTTATAGAATAAGAACATTCTTCTTATTTCTATTTTTGGTACCATGGAATTTTAAGAAATTAATTCTAAAAATATGTATACTTCTCTTTTTCATATGGCTGACCTCATACATAGCAGAAAATTGGAGAGTAAGATAGAAAATTATTTTTCATTTCTTTCTGAATTTAGAAAAGCTACTTGGTCTTTCTTGTTATCCATCTACAAAGCTAGATAGGATTTTTTAAAGTCTAATGAGAATAACAGGATATTTCAACAGAGTATCACATCAAAATTTTCTCAAAGAAACATGAACAGTAAGTCTAACAAAAAGAATGAAAAATCAAACACAGGAAAAAAGACAGAAATTACTAGAGTTCTGTCTCTTGTTTCTCCCAAACTAAGCAAAGATATTCTTAAGAAATAGAAATTCTACTGAAACAAGGGTAAGAATATGACTGGAAAAAATATTAACAAAAACAATTGTTCATATGTACAAGCTACATCTTTTAGTGTCAGTGAGATTCTAAAGATTAAGGAAAACTTTCCTAACATGTCTTTAAAGAAAATTAAGAACATTCACAAGATGATCAATAATTCTGGTGAGACTAAACCAAGAAGTAACATGACTACCAAGAGGCCATCAAGACAACAAATTATTGTTCCTATAGAAACTGACAATATTTCCAAATTCATGTCTTCATTAGGAGACTACATTACTAATATTAATAAGACTCTAAGAAACATCAAATTAGACATTCTGGCAGACTTCATACATAACAATCATAAAGATCTCATCATCATCATGAACAAGATCACATATCAGTTGGACCTCAGCACTATCAAAAACTATATCAAAAACATTGATGTTATCAAAACCAAAGACATAATGGCTCCTCACCTCCCTCAATCCAAATTCTATCTCAAAATTATAGGTATCTCTTATATTAAGGAAGGTACTAACTCTCCCATCAATTCTATTGATGTTAAGAAAATTATATAATCAACTCATATCTTCAACAACATGCACTTAGCATCATCAAAACCTCATATCATCAAGATGTCACTAAAATCTGATATGACAGTTATCTGGATTGATATTGAGGATGCATAAAGTGAAACTAAAGCTAAATGTTTGATTAACAGGTACTTTAATGTCAGCTACTCTATTGCTACAGTTAGAGGAGTGAACTTGAACCCAGGTGTCATGGTGCACTAGAACACTAACATATTTTTTTTCTTTTCTTGATTTAATACTTCTTTTCTTTTGAATTTTCTTTTTCTTTTATTTTATTTGATGATGAAGAGGCACATAACTATGGTCACATGACATGTCACATAATGTAAGGTCATAGACCTAAACTCTAAGAGAAAGAACTAGAAGGATAATGTCAGAGCACATGTATAAAACATGGTATTCTTATGAAAGACATGAGGTTAATACATGGTAGAAGCATGGACAACACATGGAAATTAGGGTAGGGTTGTTTATTGTTAGCATGGACCATATATCTATAGTATAAATAAGATAGCAATACATCAGGAACTCCTTGTTGAGTTCTCTTGTAATTCCCATAATAATATCCTATTAAGAGATTTACTTCTTGTATGTTTGTCACTAGTGGTTGCCACAACACTAGGCATTCCCCAGTGCATAAATTGCTGGAAATGTGGCCATACTACTTTCACATACTATGTACAAGAGTGAAGATGTGTCAAATATAACAGACTACACAAAGTAGAATACCACCAACATTTTGCTTGGTGCTGTAAAGCAAATTTCAAAACCAATCCCCCAACAAGTAAGGCAAACAATGCTTTCATACCTTCAAATACTTAAACTGCAAAGATGATCACCAAGCAGATTCTAACACTTGTCCATTTTGAAGGCACTGCTTCAATAAAGAATAGCATTCTAAGAAGTATCAAGAACTCCAGGACTCCAGGAACAAATCAATTCACTCAGCTATGGGCAGTAAGAAGGCATGATTTTAAAAAGTCTTAAAATTTTCTCACAGAATGTTCAAAAGAACAAGCCTCTCATAATCTGTATTTTGAAAACTAACAAAGACTTTGACATTCTTTTCATTCAAGAACCCCCTTGGTCATTTGTTTATATTATACTGAGTTCTTCCAACAAAGACAGGGATAGAATAGTAGATGCTCCAAATCATCCTAATTGGATCACCTTTTCCAGATCCTTGAGTCATTTCATATATCAATGTGCATCTCTCTTATATGTGATTCTCTTTAAGAAAAGACATTATTAGTTACAAAGACATTTGTTACTTTTATTTTTTCAATAATGGTGATATTTTCTTTATGATCAGTATTTATTCAAATGATCATCAATCTGCTTTGAAGTATCTCAAGGATACTGAAGTAAATCTTTATAATGTTTTAATTATGGCTGGAGATTTCAATATTAGAAACAGTAATTGGGATCTTTCTTATCCTTTTATTCAATTCATAGTGACTCTTTACTTAAAGTTGCTAACTCTCTCAATCTTAAATTATCTTCTCTTATTCAACAGGTACCTACTTACTATTCCAACAACAGAAACAATGTAAATTTGGTCATCAACCTATTCTTTCTACAACTAAACTTCATTGAAATTGACAATCACATCATCTTTCCCAAGCTTTGGTACTCATCTAGTTATACTCTGTTAACAGTTGATATTTTTATTTCTAAAGAATTTATTTAAGATAAGAGATAAACTATTATCAAGAATAGTAAAGAAGAAGAAAATTCCATTTCTGATCTTATCAAAGCCATAGGATACATTAATACAATAATGATTTTGGACAAAGAGACATTAGAAGACATTGTTTAAAAATATGTGAATATATCAGAAACTGTTTGGCATAAACATTCAAGGTGCATCAACATAACTAAACAATCCAAGAATTAGTGGAATGAAGAATGCCAAGTTAAGCTTAGAAACTACAGATCCTTGAAATTGATCAACAGTTGGAAATCCTTCAAGAAAGTTATAAAAAAGACTAAAAGATTATTTTTTGATGACAAAATATAAGAAATCACTTTAAGAAATTGATAATCTTGGGACCTCATGAACTGGGTCAAGAAACACAAATTGCTAGCAACTAAAGCCCTTGCATCAAAATCAATCATCTATGGTGAGCTTTATACCAAACATTCAATTTAGCTTAGAATCAATGAATAAACTCCAAAATCTTAGAAGAAATTCCATCAAAACTAATATAAATTTGGATATTATTTTCTAATGAGGAATTCAAAAGAATGATTATCAAGTGCAATGATTTGTTTATGCCTAGACCAGATTGAATATCATGAAAACACCTCAAAGTAGTCATCAAGAATGAGAAATATTTTAACAACATTGTCAATATTGCCAATGCATGTATCAATCTCAATCATTGGCCATCTCATTTCAAAATGTCAACTTCTATCATTATCCCAAAGCTAAATAAAGTATCATATGATTCCCCTAAAATGTTTTAACCTATTGTTCTTCTAAACACTTTAGAAAAACTCATTGAGAAAGTTATTGGTGGATGTCTATAATTTCATGCAATCTCCAACAATTTCATTCATTCTAACCAACTAGAAGGACTCAAACAATACTCTACTACAGATGCTGGTGTTTTCCTTACCTATTTTATTAATTTAGGATAAGCTAAGAATTTTCAAACAAGCATATTACTATTTAATATTACTCAATTTTTTTCTTCTCTTAATCACCAGCTTTTACTGATTATTCTGGATAAAGCAAGTTTTAACTCAAAAGTTTCATCTTTCTTTTCTGATTATTTAATTGGTAGGAAAACACAATATCTATAGAACAGTTTTAATTCTCCTTTCTTCTGTGTAAATGTAAGTGTAAAACAAGGCTCTATGCTTTCTTTGATTTTATTTGCTTTCTATCTCTCTCCTATTTTTCATATTTTTGAAAAAAGAGCAAAAAACTTAAAATTCCAGTTTTATTCTTATCTTTTGTAAACAATGGATTTTTCATCTTCCAAGAAAAAAATCTTTGGAAAAAACAAACTCATATCTTTTTTGTAGCTACAACATTATTTTATCATTACTTGAACACTTTGGACTAGTCATAGAACATAGAAAATATAAAGTATTTCATTTTTCCAGATTGTATGGGGTTTTCAATCTGCCTCTGCTGGACCTCAGCTACTTTGAAGATCCCATCCTCAAGCCCAAAGACATCTGAAAATATCTAGGTTTCATCTTTGATAGAAAATTATTATTTTGGCAACATGTTAAATTCTATTCCAACAAAGCATTGTCAACTATCAAGTGAATGAAAATGCTTGGAAATTCCACTCAAGGTTTTCTCTCTCAGCAAAAACAACTGCTCTATAGAACCTGTATATTATCAATCAAGCTTTATGATTTTCCTCTATAGCACTTTAATAAGGTGCCACTTTATTTTTCTTTTAGAAAGCTCAAAAAAATACAATGCAGAGCCACTCTATGGATTCTTGATGCTTTTTGCACCTCTCTAACTCAAGGAATCAAAGCCATCACAAGCTTAATCCTGATTCACTTACATTTCCAAAAACTTAGCAGAAGACATCAACTAAGAACATCTACTCTTCTGTCTAATCATGCCATCAAATCTCTCCTCAAAGATAAACATGCTAATGATGCTAGACCTCATCATCTTTCTTTAGAAAACATAACATCTATACAATGACTCAAGATTAAGAGTTCCATTGTAAATGCTAACAATCATCTTAATGGGATTTTTTTATCATTTGATTCTCTAAATAAAGAACTTTTTTCTGGCTCTAGAATTATTAATATGTTCTCCAGTTGCTTTTAATTCTATCAAGCTAACTGTAAATATAAAGAAAGCAAATTAGCTCATCTTTGAAAACTCAATGACATAGTCATTGAAGTGTTAATAAATACCAATTTAGTTATTGTTGTTTCTGATGCTAGTATCAGAAATAATGTAGCAATCTCCATTACTCATATCCATTCTTACTCCAAACCTGTCAAGAAAACAATCCACCATGCAATTAACATCACTATAACCAAAGCAGAATTGTTTATCATTAAATGTGGGATTAATCAAGTAGCTCAAATCAAAGATATATCATATATTATTGTCATTACTAACTCCAGACGCTCAGCAAATTATATTTTCAATCCTTTCATTTATTTCTATCAATAGCAATCTATTGCTATTTTGAAGGATCTCAGTATTACAAACTCAAGTCCTTAAAGTTAGACAAGTGAATGAACCTTGTATTGGGTTAACACAAGAGAACTCAATAGAAAACTCTGTACAGGATTTGTCTACCTTATATACTAAAACTTCATAGTCTATACTAATTACTTCTAGCCTACCCTAAATAGCCATGTGTTTGCCTTAAGGTCAACATATGTTGTATATGTTATATAACATCATTCTTCCAGAATCTTCTATATTCTTCCATATGTCTTATGACTTGTGATTGTTACTGTGATCATGTCATTTGATGTGACTGATGTATGACAGCATGATCTTCATAACTCTAATCCTAATCCTAAGTTCTAAAAATAGAAAAATGGAAAATAAATAAAAAATAAAATAAAAATAAAAATAAAAATAAATTAAGTCTACCACTTTTGACTTTGACACTCAAGTTGTTTTTCAACAAACAACCTTCCAATATCATTGTATTTTGAGACTGCTCTAGTAATGTCAAGTGATGTCAGGTATGGCTCACACTAGGAGACAAAAGTCCATGAGGTTAGCTTAGTGATGTGAACTTGTAGAATAACCTTGGCTTTAGCTTATATACTGTACTTGTTATGAACTAAGGTCTTTAGGGTTGGACAATAGAACAACTCTTGTATTGAGTAATACAAGAGAACTCAATAGAGATCCTTTTACAAACTAATCTACCTTATATACTACTAACCATGGTCCATGCTCACTATTGTGCACCCTACCCTAAACAACCATATGTAGAATATGAGGTCAACATATGTTATGACATTATTTGTTCTAGAACCTTCTACTCTGTTCTCCCAAGTCTCGTGATCAATAGTGTGACCACACCATTAGATTGTGACTGATGTGACAGTGTGGCTGATCACTTCTAACTCTAACCCTAGTTGTTCTAAAAATTGAAAAATAAAAATAAAAATAAAAATAAAAGAAAAATTAAACTGAAAAATAAAGTCTACTTTCAACAATCTTGACAGTACTGTCTGTCTGCCACATAGTTGTAACTTCAGAGAAGTAAATGAAGTTCAAGATAAAGATAAGTGCTAATTTGATATGTCACTATTAAATACTGGAGATTAAGTTGAATAGAAATTATCTTTGTTGATTATCAGACTAGTAAATTACAGTATAACTACTAGTCTTATATATGAGTAGGAGATATAGAAGATGCTCAAGGTTTCAGTATATAGCCTTTATTGCCCCAAGTGGAGATTTCAGTAGTGAAACACTGATAGAAGTAAGATAGCAGAATCCTATTATGAAAGACCAAGTTCAATAGAAGTATCTTTATTATAGAAGACTGAATATCCAGATTGTTACATCACCATTGCAAAGACATGTTATGAAAAGAATAACTGTTACAGAGGACAGACTTGTTTTATAGATGTTAAGAGAACAATATCACCACAGAGATATATTTTTGTATCATTGTCAACTGCAGTATGTAGAGACTACTTGTCATATGCTAGGTCTATCTATTTGAAAGATATACAATCTCATCCTCTTATCTCCATCCAAGATGTTATGGGACTTCAATAAAAAAGAAGAATGTGATAACATTATTAAAAACTGACAAATGACCTTTCAAGTATCAGACCTAAGAGAAAAACATTTTCTTGATCTTTTAGATAATAAACTTCACTATATTAAACCCTCTTATACTAAGGAGGATTCTTGGATTAAACATTTTGGACACTCTAATTTATTATGTGCAAGAGTCATCTAAGCCATTCTCAATCACATTTTAATAGGTAAATATCACTCAAGATTTTTTTCAAGAAAAGATTTCAATTGTCTGTGTAGAAAATATTCAATCAAAACTAGATGTCACATTCTTCATAATTATAAGAGGTTTAGTAAATACTAAGAGACATACTTAGTTATCTGATAGCTTTTCTTAAGTTCAATTCAAGTACTTTTTCTTTTTGTGAAAGTATTACATAGTAAAACAACTTCTTCTACTTAATATTTATTTAGTTTTTCTCTTTCTTCTTTTTCTCTTATTTTTCATATAGCTAGCTCATATGTATGTAGTTATAAA
>Ga0157359_1000611_pt1 | contig 13389 bp, 12 predicted proteins | sample AttcapACBM3_FD_111482 | JGI IMG/M metagenome (GOLD analysis project Ga0157359, IMG submission 111482) | Fungus gardens microbial communities from leaf cutter ant in Botucatu, State of São Paulo, Brazil - Atta capiguara ACBM3 | ecosystem: Host-associated > Fungi > Mycelium > Unclassified ...
AGCAGAGGTCTACAACAAAGCCAGTCTTGGTAATACTAGACTTAGACAAAGAAATGAGAGTAGAAGCAGATATGTTAAATTTTGCTATAGGAGAAGTATTGTTAATAAAGTATGAGGATGAGAAGTAGAGACTAGTAGCTTATAATTCAAAGTTGTTGAATAAAGTTGAAAGAAATTACAAAATTCATGATAAAAAAATGTTGGCAACTATTAGATGTTTAGAAGCATGGAAACATTTCTCAGAAGGAGCCAAGAATCAGTTCAAAATCTAGATGAATTATAAAAACTTGGAGTACTTCATGAAGGCTCAGAAGTTAAATTGGAGACAGGCTAGATAAACCTTACATTTGTCAAGATTTGATTTCACTTTGAAGCATATAGCCGGTAAAAGTATGGATAGAACAGATAGTTTATGTAAAAGAGTGAATTGAGCAGAAGGTGTAGAGATAGATAATGAAAACTAGGTAATTTTAAAAAGAGTAGTTAGAGATTAGAGCAATGGAGAAAGGATAATTGTTGATTAAGAGAGTGGAAGAAGATATTATAGAAAAAATTAAAAATTGGAAGCAAAAGATAATAAAGTAGTAAAAGCAGTATAAGAAATAGAAGATAAGCATAAAAGTATTAAGGAATAATGAATAGCAGATTGAAGATGAGTTAGTGCTGAAAGAAGGGAAGGTATATGTTCTGAAGAATAAAAGTTTGATGTTGGACATTATTCAGTTATATTATAATATACCAATAGCAGAACATAAAAGATAGTGGAAGACAGTGGAGTTAATTACTGGTGGCCAAGAGCTACCAAAGAGGTGAAGTGATATATGAAGAGATATGATCAGTGCCAGAGAATGAAAAATAGGACAGAGATGCCAGTAGGAAAATTAAGACTGAATACAGTGCTGGAGAAATTGTGGCAACATATACTAGTAGACTTGATTACAAAGTTACCAGTATCAATGGGTTATGATTTAATTCTGGTAGTATGTGATATGTTTTCAAAAATGTTGTATTTTATAGTAATAATAGAAAAAATAATGGCCAAAGGATTAGTAAAACTGTTTAGAGATAATATGTGGAAGTTGTATGGGTTATCTAAGAGTGTGATTTTGGACAGAGGTCCACAGTTTATAACAGGGTTAATGAAAGAGTTGAATGAGATGTTGGAAATAGAAACAAAGCTATTAATAGTCTTTCATTTACAAAGATTTAGAGAATGTAATAGACTTAGTAGAACAATTCAAAAAAGAGATTAGAAAGGAAAAATAAGAAGAGTACAAATGAGAAAGTAGAAATCATTGAATCCAAAGGTAGAAATGTTCAAGAAGAGTGAATTACTAGAAAAGTATACAGCAAAAATATTTAGAAAGAAAGGCAAGTTCCTTCAGAGGCAAAACCTTAAGAAAGAAGTATTATCATAGTATACTTGAATTTTTATATTTTATATTTATTTTATATTTATTTTATCTATATTTTTAATTTTAATACTTTCATTTATTTAATTTTATTTCTTTTTTGGTCAATGAAGAGATATGTGATCATAGTTACATATTGTGATATTAAAGGTCTGGAATATAGTAGAAGGATATCATAAACTTTATTTAGCTTATATCTCTACAACCAGTAGACTAATTTTTATAAACTAAGTTGTACTAGAAAGCTCCAAATAATAGCTATTCATGAATATGTGGAATGTACAAAAGCAACAACAAACAACTGAGATATCAGACCATCAGTAACTGTAAAAGTTTTTATTACAAAATGAATTACTTACTTATTTGTGATATCTAAATCTTAAATATACTTTTAGAGGTTTAGAAGTGATCCAGAAGTTCAATAATGATGACAATAATAATTAAGATCAATACAGATGTCAAGGATAATGAGGGATGATGATTGATGATTATTAATAAAAACTGATATTATTAAGTCTGAGGTCTAATTCTCAGATACAGAAGTATTTATATAAAATAGTAATAGTCTGTATATAAGCTGTTTCCATCACATGATCAAAACTCATACCTGATAGGGCTGTCATCTATTATAGCAGATGTCAGGCTAATTTTAGAAGGTAACTAATTATGTCACTACATTGATATGCTTGTATCTCTATAAATACTGATCTCTATATAATATATAATATATTATTCAAGATGGTTTGATAAGCACTTTTCAATACAAGTTTGATCATGGGAATCTATTTAGTTGTTCCAATGATAATAGCCAATGAAACTTATAGTTACTGATGGTCTGATATCTCAGTAATCTGTTGTCACTTTTGTATATTCCACATATTCATGGATAGCTATTATTTGGGGCTTTCTAGTGCAACTTAGTTTGTAAAAATCAGTCTACTGGTTGTGGAGATACAAGCTGAATGAAGTTTGTGACATTATTTTCCTCTTGGTTTAAACTCTGCTGAGAAGAGTTGTATGTTTTTTTTGGAGTTTTTAAAGATTTTCTTGGAGTTTTTATTTTGTATTTTTATTCTTTCTACACTTTATATTACTTTTTTTATTGCATTTTTGAACATAGAGCTCAAGCTCTCAACTTAAATACTTTTTATTCTTTCTGACCTTGAATTTGGACTGGTAATATTCAAGTAGCTTCTGCTCATTGATAGTGGGTTCAGAGTATGTTGTTAGCTTGTTTGCATGAAAGACTGAACACATGATATTGTATTATTTCATTCTTTCTGCTTTAAGACTGAGAGCTATTTTTGCCTGCTCTAAAGCTTCTTGTCTTTTTATATATAAGGTTATTCAAGTTTTTGTTCAGTAACTTTTTGACTAATATTGGACCTGCTTTTAGATTTCTACTATATTCAAGGACCTTTACTTGTTTCTTTGTGTGCTTGATTGTTATATGCAAACTCTGTATAGGTCTGACTAGCTTTTAAGTCATAATCAACAAAATACTGCTCTAATATCTGGTTTACATATGCTATCTACCTATCTGTTTGTGGATGATATACTGTTGATATTGTTGATTCTATTCCCAATAGTTTACACTTCTTTTAGAAGATTTCAACTGAGTGTTGTATTTCCCTATTTGAAATGATTTGTAGTAGCAATTCATGTAGAGAATAAACTCCATCATTTAATAGTTGTATCATATTTTCAGATGAGAACTGAATATCAATGGAAATAAAGTGTTCTCTTTTGATGTGCTTGTCAACAATAATAATACAGATAGTATTATAAATTTTGACTTGGACAATTATAAAATTAAGTCCATAGAAATATTTTTCTAAGGTTTATTAGGTACTTTGTTAAGTATGAGTAGTCCAAAAGATTGCTGTGGGAAATTTTTCATCTGCTACCACATACTACAACCCATAACATATTTCTTGACAAATATTATTATTTTCAGTCACCAGTAATTTCTAGAAGCCAATTCATAAGTCTTTTATTTTTGATGTTCTGAAGATAACAAGTTATGGTGCATTAGAACAATTCTTATGTCTCAGATTGTCATCCATGCTCTTGGAGATATATAAATTTCTCCTATATAGTAGTAGTCCATTCTTATAGTTCTAGTTTTGACTGAAGAAGTAACTTTATCTAGCAAGAATACTGTCTTGACCTTCTTTAGGATTATGTTATTATTATTAGGTGACTCATGAAAAGCCTCTAGTACATTGATTGCAAAGAACTCAGGTTTTGATAGTACCTGATCTATGTTATTGAGATTTATTCCTACCTCATAGTTTACTCTTCAGAATAAGAAGTTTTTAGCTTATATCATCTTTCTCAGTTTATAATAGAGTATATGGTCAAAACAGATTATGTAAAGAGCCTATCTTGCTTGTCTTCTTGTCAGCTTTTTAGCTGTCTTGAATAATGTGAGATTTTGATGATCCAACAAGATTTTAATTTATATAGATGTTTTTCCAAATAATATTAATAATAATATTCTTCTAATTCTCAGATTATTGCTGGTAACTCTTTGTCATAGATTTTATAGTCCCTTTTATAAATATCTAATGACTTTAAGAAAAGAATCCTAATAGCTAGTACTTTTGTGATAAGACTTTTTCAGTAGCAAATTTACTTGTATTTGAAGATAATTTGATTTTTTTTTTCATTATTTGGTACTTTTAGGACTGGAGCTGTTATAAAGGTCTTTTTCAGCATCTCAAGAACATTTTGTTGCTCTATTCTCCAAGTTCAAATATAATCCTTTTTTATCAAGTTAGAAAGTAGCCTTAATATCTTGGCAAAGTTTATTGAGAACTTATAAATAAAAATTTGCAAAGCCTAAGAATTTTTTGTACTTTTTGGTAGTACTAGCTACTCTGGAACTTTTCTAAGTTCTTTATCAATCTATCTGTCTAAAAATTTTCTTTCTACTAAAAAAACAGATAGATTCTTATTGGTTTGGAAAGCATTATGCCTTTCCTAAACTCAATTATATAGTCATACAGTCTTCTATAATGATATTCTCTCTGACTTGGTTTTTGAGAACATATTTCCACACTTATATAATCAATTTGATACATATACTTTTTAGGTCTTTGTATTCTCATAATCTAAGCTCCTATACTAGTTTTGATTGTTAAGTAAAATTGCAATCACTATTGCCTGGTAGTAATTGCCTGAGTCAGTTATATCTGCTCAGTAAGATATATAGTTGTTGGAGTCTTCATCTTCTATATTGTCCAATAAAGGTAATCTACTAACATCTAGTTTAAGATAAAGCTTATTAGCATCTGCTTCTATATCTTGTGTTTTACAGGCTTTATAAGCACATGTATCTGGGCACCTGGTAAACTTCCATTGCTCTTTCTACTAGCTGATTTTGGATTATGTTTATCCAAGTACAAATATACAATCATCATTCTTTTGTTTTAAAGAAATATTAAGTTATCTTGTAAAATTCAATTTCTACATAAGCTCAGACATATTTTATTATTTGTCCTACCTTGTTAGAAGTATGATTCACATTGAATATTCTATATGGATTTGCTAGTTTTATATTTTTAGGTTATTATTTTCTACAAAAACTCTGTTGACAAAGTTTATAGTAGCTTCTAAATTAACTAAAGCCTTAGTCTATACTTTGGTTACTGTATACCCAAAGTGTAACTGAAGTATTCTTTCAAGGAAGTTTCCTTGCTATACATATCATTACAAAACTCCAGTACTACTTCTGAAAATTATAAGCTAATAAGAGGTATACTTTTCTCTAACTATAGATTACAGATATTATTCTTTACAGTTTTAATAGAAAATCCAAGTTGGGATTTCCCTTTCCCTTCTTCTTTGGGGTGCTAGGATTAGAGACATCCTTACTGGATATGCTATTTGTATTAACCTTCTCAGATGGAGTATCTGGATTGTTATATTTCTTCTTTTAACAGTTTTATCAGCTATATCTTGAATAACTGATTTTTATTTTCTAGATCTAGTGGAGATATATTATAGAAAGGACTTTTTTGAGTTTGTTTGTCTTTATTTCCAGTTTTTGATAAGATACTGTATTGTATGACCTTATTTTCAAAATCTTTGTCTACATATATTTGGTAGTTTTTGCAAACCTTTTCCTTTTTTCTAACTTCATCTATATTCATTGTATCCAGATTCTCTTTTCTCTTCTACTTTTTTCTACACTGCCATTTGAACCAAAGATTACACTTTAAGTCTTGTAAGGCTTTATCAACAACTTGATATAGTTTTTCAGAAGTTTTGTTTATATTCTCACAATAAGTATATTTTACAACTTATCTGGGATAACTTTCTTGAGTTTGTCAATGTGCACTTTGTTTATATAGTTCACAAAGTTCTTTTTAGTTAGAGTCTTTTTGCTCAAAGTATTATTAATTCTTTCTAATACTCCCTCTTTATTATCTTTTTATTCATAAATATTTTGTTGTTTCTGAGAAAAATTACTACAAGAACCCAACTCTACTTTGTTTGTAAAGTTTTTACAGGTTGACATTTTACTTGATTAGTATGGACTATTAAGTATATTTTCAAGGGGATAAAAGAATAAAAACACCAATTTTAGCTTCTTAATACCATCTTTATACACTACTACTACACTAATAGTATGTCAGAGTTCAAGATAGTGGACTCTAAATATATTATTTTTCATTCCTCATTTGTTATTTTCTTTTCTTTTATTTTTATTTTAGGGACTTAGGGTTGGGGTTAACATGACATTACTGTCACACTGTCACACATCATTCACATGACATGGTTATGGTTATGGTCACACAGTCACATGTCACATGGAAAAGTGTAGAAGATTCTAAAAGGATAATGTTATATAATATGTTTAACACATGTTAACCTTAAGGCAAACACATGGCTGTTTAGGGTAGGCTAGAAATAGTTAGCATGGACCATGGAGTTTTAGTATATAAGATAGACAATCTTGTACAGAGTTCTCTATTGAGTTCTCTTATGTTAACCCTAATACAAGGTTCTTTCTCTTAACTAACTCTAAAGTTCTGAGTTTGTAACATAGTATGTTTAAGGAATAAAGATTCTTAAATTTTGGTAAAGTCTACAGATTTCTAGTACTCTATTTTCTAAATCACTCTTACTAAATTACTATGTTATATGTCTAAGTAGATACCTAAGACTAAAGCTCAATAAGAAAAGACACTTAGAAGAACAAATGAAAAAGTGAAAAAATAACATTGGTGTTTAAATGATGAGCATGGCTTGGATGGCAAGTGTGAACACAATATTTCTATCTCAGCAGATAAAGTGTGTGAGTAGAAGAATAAAAGGTGTTCTTTCATATGAGGTGAATCTTGATAGGGAAGAGTCAATATCATATCTAGTTTTTCTCACTGGCTTATAGAGAAAGAGTATCAGATCTCAATGTGGTTCCAGTCACACTATAAGAGTTGTTAGAAATATGTTACACAGATCTTAAGTTGCTGTCAAAAACATCTATAAAATATCTCATGGTTGAGTAAGATACAAAGTCTTCTCACTAAACCTGTTCTCAGCTCAATGGGAGCAGATCTCTCTTATACCTGAGAATAGGCAAATAAGGGATTAAAGATATCCTAAGACTGCCTCCAAGGTCTTTTCCACAAGAACTTTGCCCTATTACAGCAGCTTTGTTCTCAGTCTGAAAAAAGTCACTGATCTTGTCAGAAACAGCAATGTCCAAAAGATCTCATATCTGAAATAAACACTCTACTCATACTCTATTACAGCAGAAATGAGGGACACAAGAATAGACTTAACAAACTATCACAAAATGAACTACTCACTTATTTGTGATAAAGGGACTAGAACAATGATGTTAAGGACATAGCTATAGTTGTAGTAATAGTATGGTAGACTTATGAATGGTACATGTAATTTGGGGTAGGACTTGTCATAGTAGTATATATATGACTACTTAGTGTACTATTAACTATCTTAGTTAGTGGTTGCTACAAAAGATTAGAGAATATGTTGTTTATTAATTATTAGAAGACTATAGAAGTATTAGTAAGACTAAATGGTATTTAAATATTCATAACAAGTCCTAAGAGCAATCTTCCATTTGTTTTTATCAAACATGTGGCCCAGGTAGTAAGCAAGGTAAAGATCTATCTTGATATATACCTTAGCTTTGTAGAGTAAGTTAAGTAGATAAAAAAACAAGAGAGAGTGAATAACAATCCTTTTAGTGATATAGTTAGGGCTATAGAATTCAATACATAGAAGTAGTAATTCATCTCTCTTCTTGATAAAGAGAACTGGAGCACTGTAAGAAAAGAAAGTTGGTTAGATGAATTTTGTATAAGGTTTTTTTCAATAAATTTTTTCAAAGCCTCTTACTCAGATATGTTATGAACTAAAGCCTTTAGGGTTGAACAATAGAACAACTCTTGTATTGAGTAACACAAGAGAACTCAATAGAGATCTCTTTATAAACTAGTCTACCTTTTATACTACTACCAATGGTCCGTGCTCACTGCTGTGCACCCTACTCTAAATGACCATGTATAGAACATGAGGCCAATATATGGTGTCCATGTTGTATGACATCATCAGTTCTAGACCCTTCTACTTTGTTCTCTGTGTCTTGTGACCTAACCCTAACCCTATGTTCTAAAAATAGAAAAATAAGAAAATAAAATGAAAAGAAAATGAAAATGGAAAATGAAATAAAGAGAAACTAAGTCCACCATTTGTGAACTTGACATTACAAGTGGTCCATGCTATAACAATGTGTTTACTGCACCTCCTGCTCTAAAGACCATATGTCTATCTCATATCTACTCCACAGTGACTGTGCAAGACTGTGCATCCTGCCCTAATATCCATGTGTTGACCATATGGTAGCAATATGGTGTACATGCTCCCTGATGTCATCATCTAGGCTCTTCTAGCCTTGTAGACCCTTGTAGACTATTCTAGGCCTATGACATCATCTCACATGACTTCCAGGTCACATACCCTTCTCCTGTTGTAGACTAATAATATAACTACTTCTATATCTTATCTCTGTCCTAACCCTAACCCTAAAGTCTGTCTACACTTCCGTCTTATAACACTAGTCTTATATACAAATGGATAGTATAGGAGATGCTTGGTGTTTCAGTGGTAAAACCCCTATTACCCCAAGTGGAGGTTTCAGTGTTGAGACACTGACAGGAGTAACTCCATCATAGAAGACCAAGTTGAATAGGAGTATCTCCACTATAGAAGACAGAATACCCAGATGGTTGTAATACCACCATAAGATGTGTTGTGAGAAAGATGGCCACCATAAAAGGCAGGCTTGTATGTTTTGGAGATGATTTCACCATGGAGATGTTATTTCTGGATGAGTGGACTTGCATATGATATAAGGCCAACATGTTGTTGCTATATTATATAACATCATTTGTTCTAGAATCTTCTAAAACTCTCTTTGTGTTCCATGATCATGTGACAGTTGTGACCATAATATTACACTAAAATCCTAACCCTATGTCTAAAATGAAATTAAAAGAAAAAAATAGAGCCTATAGTTTATAACTCTGACAGTATGGCATTATCATTCTGAAACCTTTTATATTATATATGATCATGTAACTGTGACTTGTGATTGTATTATGTGACAGTTTGTGACAGTCATGTATGACATCACACTAACTCCTAACTCTAAGTTCAAAATAGAAAATAAAGTAGAAAATAAAATAAAAATGAGAAAAGAAATAGAGTTTATTATCCTCCTTTCAAGGTTTTTCTTTAGAGAAACTAACTTCCATCTTTGCCAGTTCTTCTCTAACTTCCTCAAGTACTCTTCCTCAAACTTTCTATTATTCCATCTATAAAACATTTTTGCAGTATACTTTTCTAGTAACTTTTCCCTTCTAAAGTCTCTCTTCTCTATTATATCCAACTCCTCCTATTGTTTCACTTCTGCATTCAGTCTCTCCTCAAATTCTGCTATTACCTCCTTTACATTTTCCAAATCTTCCTCCCTTTATCATATATTATGTTCCACTATAAATTCCTTTCATTATATCAAGTATTTCACCACTCCTCTCACTTTTCTTTTATTTAATATTTTTTCTACTTTTCACTCCTCAACTTCCTCTACTTCTACTAGTTTCACTTCTTTTACTTTCTATCCCTCTACTTATTTTTTGTATTGTACTATTCAACTGACATTTACTACCAGATAAATTTTCATTGAAGTTAGCAGTTGTAATTTAACTGTATTAGTAGAAACTACTTCATCAATAATATATAGACCAACATATCAGTCCACTAACTTCTTTCCCAGTTTTTTCTTGAACACCAAATCTTTTATACTCAACATCACTTTGTCTCTTCTCTTTCATTCTTTAGTTTCTCTTCTCTCCTTGTCTGCTTGCCTCTTCATTTCTTTCTGTACTTTTCTCAACACTGCTTCTACTTCCTTTTAAATCTTTTTTATTGTCACTTTTTCCACTTTTTCTTTTCTTCTGATATTCACTCCTATCCTCAATTCCCTACTATAACTTACTATAAATAGAGACATCTTAGTTGCTGAGTATATCTTGCTGTTCACTGCAAACTCTGCTGTTGCTAACTATTCTGGCCAATCTTTTTGCTTATAATCAACAAAGAACCATAAGTATTGTTCTAGTTTCTGATTCATTCTTTCTGTTTGACTATCTGTTTGTAAATGGAACAATATTAACAGTTTTGTCTCAATTTCCAACATTTTGTTCAGTTTTTTTATTAGTTCCACTACAAACTATAGTCTCCTATCTAAAACTATGCTCTCTGGCAATTCATGCAACTTCTATATATTATCTCTAGATAATATTGCTAATCCCTCTGTTGATATTCCTCTTATTATTGCTACAAAATATGTCATCTTGGACAACCTATCACACACTACCAAAATCACATCTTTACCTGCTACCAATGGTAACTTAGTCATAAAGTCTACTATTAGATATGTTTATAGCTTTTCTAGTACCTCACTCAACTTCAACTTTCTTGCTAGTGTCTCTGTTCTATTCTTCATTCTTTGACATATATCACATCTATCCACATATTTCCCCACATTCCTTGTCATATCAGAGTTGAAAATAATGGACTTATTTTTTCATTTTATTTTTTCATTTTCATTATTTATTTATTATTTTTTACTCAGAGTTAGAGGTTAGTATAATATTATATGTGGCTGTCACAAACTGTCACATGTCACTGTTATAAGATCACATATCACAAAAGGATGTAGAAGGTTCTGGAACAATAATATTATTCCATATATCAACAGTATATAATATGTATAACCTTTAGAGTAGACTAAGGTTAGTATAGTATAGATTAGTAGTTTAGCATATATAAGGTAGACACTTTTGTACTTGGAACTCTATTGAGTTCTCTTGTGTTAACCCTAATACAAGATTTCTTCCTTGACTTCACTCTATAAATCTTGAATTGTGATATTAAAACTTAATACTCTTTGCTGAAACTGCCTAACTCAGGGCCTTCTTTACTTGTCTTACTCACTCACTTATTATCCTCAACTGGAAGCAACACTGCTCTTTAGTCAAGAAGAATAGCCAGATTCTAGGCTTAAGGGATATAATAGCTAAACAGAAGAAGCCTAGTCATCTGTTTTGTATTAAAGCCTACTGATGCTTAGCAAACATATTATCTTGTGTAGATGTAGTGAATAGTTTTTTTCAAGTAGTAGCCCAATGCTGTAATGTCCCTTTGTGACCTGTCCATGCAAAAGAACAGCAGATGTCCTTTAGATCTTGCTTAGAGTAGAACATCCTTCTTAGAACAAAATCATTTACAATTCAATTAAGGTAGTAGTCAGTAGTATAAGTAGTTAATAAATGGTGTGAGGTGGCTTTTTGTAGAAAAAGAGAATAGTAAGAAACATATGATACAAGACTATCAATATTTAAATGAGTGGACTATCAAGAACAATTACTCTTTGCCTCTTATTTCAGATATTGTAAAAAATATAGGTACTAAGAAAGTATTTACAAAGTTGAACTTACAATGGGGTTATAATAATGTATGAATAAAGGAGAGGGACAAATGGAAGATAGTATTCATGACATTGGAAAGGTTGTTTGAACCAACTGTAATGTTCTTTGGACTTACAAATTCTTCAGCAACATTCTAAACAATGATGAAACAGATTTTTTGGGACTTGATCAACATGAGGGAAGTAGTGAGTTTCATAGATAATATTATAGTAGGAACAGAAGAGGAAGAAGAATATAATGAAGTGGTAGAGAAAGTAACAAAAAGGTTGGTGGAAAATGAGTTGTATGTAAAACTAGAGAAGTGCAAGTGAAAGGTTAGAGAAGTAGGATTTTAGGAGTAGTGATAGGACCAAAGGGAATTTAGATGAAAGAGGAAAAGGTAAAAGGAGTATTGGATTGGCTGAATCTGAAAGGAGTTAAAGACATACAGAAGTTTTTGAGATTAGCCAATTACTATAGATAGTTCATTAAAGATTTTACAGCAATAGCCAGACAATTATATGATTTGGTGAAAAAAGATCAGAAGTGAGATTGGATAGAAAAATAGAAAAAAATATTTAAGAAGTTAAAAGAGAGGTTTATAAAAGAATCAGTATTAGCAGTACCAGACTTAGACAAAAAGATGAGGATGGAAGTTAATGCATCTGATTATGTGACAGGAGGAGTATTATCTATAGAGTATAAAGATGAACAATAGAGACCAATAGCTTATCTCTCAAAATCTCTCAATGAGACAGAGAAAAAATATGAAATTCATGATAAGGAAATGCTGGCAGTAATAAGAAAATTGAAAAACTAGAGACATTTGTTAAAGGGTGCAAAGTTCAACTTTGAAGTCTGAATAGACTATAAGAACTTAGAATATTTTATGAAAGCACAGAAAAAGACAAGCCCAATAAGCATTATACCTGTCAAAATTTAATTTCACCTTGAAGCATGTATCAGAAACAAAAATGGAAAAAGCAGATGGACTTAGTAGAAGACTAGACTAGGAAGTAGGAGTAGAAAAAGACAACAGAAACAGACATTAATTCAAGAACAATGGATTCATAGTTTAGTAGAAGTAGAAATAGAAGGACCTAAGGTAGATATAATAGAAAAAATAAAAATAACTAGAGGAAAGAATGAGAAAGTAGTTAAAGTAGTAAAGGAAATGAAGAAGGTAGGAGTAAAAGTATTAAGGGGAAATAAATGGCAGGTAGAAGGAGATTTGGTGTTAAAGGATGAGAAGTTAAGAGTAGAAATTATCTAGCTGCATCATGATGTATCAGTAGCAGGACATAGAGAAAGATGAAAGACAACAGAATTGATGATGAGGAATTACTGGTGGCTAGGAGTAACATGTTACAACTTAAGTCTCAAAGTGTTAAGATAAAAGAAGAATCTTGTATTAGAGTTAACACAAGAGAACTCAATAAAGTTCCAAGTACAAAAGTGTCTATCTTATATGCTAAACTATATGCTAGACTACTGGTCCATGCTACACTAACCTTAGCCTACCCTAAAGACCATGTATATCATATACCATTTATCAAGATCATTGAAAGTGGACTTTATTTTTTGGTTTTATTTTTATTTTTATTTTTCTATTTTCTATTTTTAAAACAACTAGGGTTAGGGTTAGAAGTGATTGGTCACACTGTCACATCAGTCACAATCTGATGGTGTGGTCACAACATTGATTATGAGACTTGGGAGAATGGAGTAGAAAGTTCTAGAACAAATGATGTCATACAACATGGATAACATATATTAACCTCATGTTCTACACATGGTCATTTAGGGTAGGGTGCACAGTAGTGAGCATGGACTATAGTTAGTAGTATATAAAATAGATTAGTTTGTAAAGAGATCTCTATCGAGTTTTCTTGTGTCACTCAATACAAGAGTTGATCTTCTGTCTCACTCTAAGGACTTAAGTTCATAACACCATTAACATATGAAAT
>Ga0157359_1000612_pt1 | contig 13383 bp, 5 predicted proteins | sample AttcapACBM3_FD_111482 | JGI IMG/M metagenome (GOLD analysis project Ga0157359, IMG submission 111482) | Fungus gardens microbial communities from leaf cutter ant in Botucatu, State of São Paulo, Brazil - Atta capiguara ACBM3 | ecosystem: Host-associated > Fungi > Mycelium > Unclassified ...
GGAAATGGTTCATAGTTTATAAGGGGAATGAGTCATAGTCAACAAGGAAAAAGCAAGGCTAAGGTGCCTACTACATGAGGCACTGACTGATATAACTATGGCATAGCTGATCACAATGTCATTACTCTTTGCCCTAGTTCATAAGGCTTACTTGAGGTATGTATTGTAACAAAAAGATAGAGTAAGGAGCTAGAACTATAAAAGAATTTATGTAGGAGTTTAAGAGGGTAATAAAAGGAAGTAGGTATAAGGGATAGGGATTGGTTGAAGAATTTAAAAGAAAATGGTGTTGTAGCAACCACTTAGACACAAAGTCTAATGATAATACAAACAAGTAAATCTCTTAATATTGGATATAGTGTGAAAAGTTCACAAGAGAACTCAACAAGAAGCCTCTTCTTTATTAGAGTCCTATTTATACAAAGTGCTCATGGTCTGTGCTACTAATAATTAACCCTGCCTTTATGTCCATGTTGCATCCTTATGTCTGCCTCATTTTCTACTCAAGGCCACTATGTTGTCTTCATGTGTCCTGATGTCATTTTCCAGACTCTTCTACTATGTTCTAGGCCTATGACATCACATCATGTGACATGTCATGTGACTGTGGTATCACATACCTCTTTTATCATCCAAAATAAAAGGAAAAGAAAAGAAAATCAATATAAAATTAGAAAATAAAATAAAAGAAAAATAGAAATTGTTAGTGTCCAAGTGTTCCATAACAAATGGGGTGGTTAGATAAAAGTTCATAAATTCTAAAAGACCTCTAAGAAGTATTAACCAGTAATATGAATATGTTACAAATTTGAACAGATATTAGAGAGAAAGTTAGAGAGAAGAAGAAAGGTTAAGGAGAAGTAAGAAGAGTAGATATTAGAGATAGAAACAGATAGAAATAGTAAACAACCAAGGAGAGTTCTGTTATAACTCAGGTTTAAGGATTAGAACAAAAGACCACTCTTATATTGAGTAATACAAGAGAACTCAATAGAGTTTCCAAGTACAAATGTCTTTCTTACATACAAATTACTGATGGTCCATGCTATACTTCTTTAGTTCTACTCTAATGACCATGTATTTGCCTTGAAATTGACATGTGTTAACTATGCTATATAATGTCATCTTCTCTAGAACTTTCTATGTTGTTCTATCATGTCATGTGAGCATGTGACTTGTGTGACAGTGATATGTGACAGTGTGACATTTTTGTCTTCTTCACCTTTGGTCAACAATAATAAATAAAGAAAAATAATAAAAATAAAATAAAAAATAAAATGAACTAAGTCTATTATTTTCTACTTTGACAGGTTCAGACTATGATTACTTTTACTCCAGGTATGGCCAAAAAGGCAAAAAGAACCACAGATACTAGCAGAATTTGCTCTAATAGATATAGTAGAGAGAACAAATATAGTTGTGGTTAGAAACTCTCTGTAAGGACAAGGAAGAAGAGGAGGAATAATAAGGGATCCATATACAATAGACATGAATATAGAGAGAAATTGTTATAATTGTAGAGGTTTTGGTCATATTACAAGATATTGTAGAAGTTGAGGAATTATAGAGTAAGGAAAAAGGATTAAATATAGGAATAATTGTAGTAACAGAGATAATTTAAAAGGGGAGGAGAATCTAGTAGTTCTTAACTAAACTCTTAGAATAGATTCAATATACTAGCTAGTTGTGTTATATAAGCTGGTATTTCAGATCTAGAGAAACCTCTAAGAAAAGTGACAGTAAATATTGGACTGGAAAGAATTGATATGTAAGAGAGTGTAACAGTAGAAGTGTTGTTGGATAGTGGTATGATAGGATTAGTTATCAACTCAAAATTTTCAAGAAAACAAGAATTCAAACTAAAGAAAATTAAGAGATCTATTTATATAAAAAATGTGGATGGTATATTTAACAAGAAGGAACCAATATAAAACATTGTAAAAGTTAATATTTTTCATGAGAAATACAGAAAGAGAACAGAAATTGATATGATAGGAGGATAGAAGTGAAGTGTGATTTTAGGAATGCTATGACTAGCTCATTACAAACCTGAGACTGACTGGAGAATAGGAGAAGTAAGAATGATGACATGTCTAAAAGAGTGTGGGAAGCAGTGGAGGAAAAAGCAGGGAAAATCAGAGTAGCAGAAGCAGAAGGAAGAAGAGAAAGAAGAAGAAGGAAAGAAATGAGAAGATAAAGAGTAGAAGAAGGAGAAAAAGAAGAAAAAACAAAAAAGAGGAAAATAGAAGTAAAGAAGATAGCAGAGGAGTAGGAGATCTGGAATGAGAAGAAGGAAGTAGAAAGATCCAAATAAAAGGCCAAGAAATTGGTATCTCAAATATTCTACAAGTGGATTCATGTTTTTGGAAAAAATACAAGTAAGAAAATGTCAATAAGGAAAATGTGGGATCATACAATAGATATAAAAAAAGGGTTTGTACCAAGGAATGGAAAAATTTATTTATTATCAAGAGAAGAGAAAAAAAGTTATGTGTCAGGCACAGTTCATACTGGAAGGCAAAAGCCTATGGAGTTTGCTTAGAGATATATAGAGTGTGGAAATTCTGTATGATAAGCTCAGTAATATGAACTTCCCAGAACAATCTTTATTTCAGCTTATATGCCATGCTGTCTGTCTGCTGCATGGTTGTAACTTTAGAAAATAGAATGAAGTCTAGAGAAGATGAGTACTGATATAATATGTTGCTATTGAACACTAGAGATTAAGTTTATTTGAATATTCAATTATCAGACTAGCAAATTACAGTGTAAGTACTAGTCTTATATATAAGTAAGACAAATAGATGATGCTTGGAGATTTTAGTAATAAAATACTAAAAGAGATCAATTAGGGGAACTCTACTATAGAAGGCCAAGTTTGATAGAAGTATCTCTGTCATGAGAGATCAAGTACTTGAGAGGTTCAGGATTATTGCATTATTGCTATAGGAATATGTTATAGAAAATATGACTGCTATAGAAGATAGACTGTTACTAGAATTGAAAAAGACATCACTATTACAGAGGATGGTCTACAGAATGGTTAAACTTAGCACATGACAGTATGTGAGTTCATTGAAGAATATCCAAGAAAAGGGTACATCAGATCCTCAAAGTTATCTTAAATAGTACTTGTGTTTTTCATAGAAAATAAGGATGGTAAGAAATGTATGGTATAAAACTACAGACATTTAAACAAATGGACCATTAAGAATAATTATTCTTTATCTTTAACTTTAGACATTGTAGAAAATATTAGTATGAAAAAAGTATTTATTAAATTAGATTTATAATAGGGGTATAATAATATACAGATAAAGAAGGGGGATGAGTGTAAGATAGCATTCATAACACTGGAGAGATTCTTTGAACCAATAGTAATGTTCTTTAGTCTGATGAACTTATCTCTGATATTTCAAATAATAATGAACAAGATCTTATAAAACTTGATCAACACTAGCAAAGTGGTAAGTTTTATTGATAGTGTAATTGCAGAAATAGAGGAAGAAGAGGGACATGACAAAGTAGTAGAGGAAGTAGTAAAGAGGTTGGTATAAAATAATTTATATTTAAAATGGTGAAAAAAAAAGTAAAGACAGTATTGGATTGGCTGACTTGTTAGGAGATTAAGAATATTCAAAAGTTTTTAAGACTTACCAATTACTATAGGTGGTTTATTAAGAACTTTGTATCTATAGCTAGATCACTATATAATCTTGTGAAAAAAAAGCAGAAATGGAAATTGTTGGACAGATAGAAAAAGGCATTCATAGAGTTGAAGATGAAATTTACAAAAAAAAACTGGTGTTAGCAGCACTAGATTTAGACAAAAAATGAGAATGGAAGTTGGCATGTTAGATAATGCAATAGGAGAAGTTTTGTCAATAGAATGTGAAGATGGAAGGTAGAGGCTGGTAGTATACTTGTTGAAGTCTCTAAATAAGACTGAGAGAAATTATAAAATTTATGACAAGAAGATATTGGTGATGATTAGAGGATTAGAAAACTAGAGACATTTATCAGAAAGTGCTAAGTATAAGTTTAAGGTCTAGACAGACTACAAGAATTTAGAATACTTTATGAAGGCACAACAGTTGAATTATAGGCAAGCTCAATGGACATTATACCTGTTAAGATTTGATTTCATCTTAAAGCATATACCAGGAACAAAAATGGAGAAAGCAGATAGATTAAGTAAAAGGCCAGACTAGAAGACAGGAACAGAAAATGATAACAAAAACCAAAAATCAATAAAGAAGGAATGGATTCAAGGTTTGACAGAGATAGTAATAGAAGAACTAGAAGTAGATATAATAATAAAAATAAAAATAGCTAGAGAAAAGAATAAAAAAGTAGTTAAAGTAGTAAAAGAGATGAAGAAAATGAGTGTTAAGCATTTAAGATCTCTTTGAAGACATTAGTAAGTAGACTTTATACTCTTAGATAATACTTTAGGCTCTCTCAAGTTAGTATTTACTTAAAAGACAATGTGGTAGCTATTAAACAAACCAGACTTCAGACTTGGAGTCTATTAGAATAGACTTAGCAAAGTATTGTAGAATACCTAGCTATCTGATACTCTAGCTTGCATGTACACAGAGGTTACTTGGTGATAATAGAAACATGCTATAATATAGTTCTTTAGAGAAATGTAGAGAAAGTGATGTTATCCACTTGTAAAAGAAATAGAAATACTAGAAATATACTAGAAAGTGATATTACCCACTTGAAAAAGACTAGCTACAAAGTATGGATACTCATGAGCATAATTGACATATCTAAAAATATTCAAATAACAGGACAAGGCAGAAACAAGATGGATCAGAAGCCAGAGAAGTCTAGAATAAACTTGTGAGTAGAGGCAACTGGTAAAAATAACTAAGAAGGAATAGAACTAGTACTTGTAAGCAGAAAACAATCATTAGGTTGATATTGGATTGTAAATAGAGAGAAAACCATGCATTTGCAAGACTTCAGCAGTTTTCCTTATGGTTTCAGTTTCTATTTTCTATTTTAATTCTCTATATTCTTAGACTAATATATAAGCCACAAGTAGAGGAGAGCAAGAAAGAGACCTCCTATCTGAATTTCCCCACTCATAAGTAATTTAATCACTATTTTATTGAGTGAGCATTATTAGTACCTTTCATTGCTTTTAGACAAGTTTCAGGGAGTTCTAGCAGCTTATGAAAGGCTTTCAAGATAAGTATCAGTTGGTATCTTCAGTCATAAGGTTTGACTTGAGGAATGTCTTTAGGATACATCATCTGGGATAGATAGTGTTATTGGAGACTTTTAAGACGCTTTGCAATCTATTCACTAGATTTTTCAAGAAAGCTTATTGCACAGTACAAGGTTCACTGTTTATGAATGTTTTAACAAGGGAAAGCATTTGCAAGCAGTTGTTATTATTTCTACCCTTCTCTAGATCTCTAACACTGATATTGTTCTCTTTGAATTCTTTAGTGTACAGTTAAGGGCTAGTATTACATAGTTCTTGTTGCACTCTAACATAATCTCCTTTCTGCTTGATCCCTGTTAATAAGTAGCAGGTTGAGGGAGAGTTAGTGTTGAAGGAGAAAAAGATTTATGTACTAAAGAATGAGGAGTTATAAGTAGAGATAATCTGGTTATATTATGATATGCCAGTAGCAAGACATAGAAGAAAATAAAAGACAACTTAGTCAGTAACATAGAATTATTAGTAGCTAAGAGTAACAAAAAATATAAGAAAATATATATAGAAATGTGACTTGTGCTAGAGAATGAATAGAACATAAGTACTAGTGGAGATTTTGATAATAAATGAAATACCAGAGAAATTATAGACATATCTGATGATAGACTTTATCACAAAGTTACCATGAGTAATAGCAAAGAGTGTAATTTTGGTAATGTGTGACAGATTGTCCAAGATAGCTTATTTTGTGACATTAATAGAAGAAATATTAGTGAAAGAACTAGCAAGAATAATGTGTGAAAGTTGCATGAGTTGCCAGAGAGTGTGATTTCCAATAGAAGACTACAGTTTGCAGTAAAGTCCAATAAAGTAGTAAGAAAACTTTGATACTTGTCTATAAGGTCTGTATGCTCTGTAGAATGGTCTGAGAATGATAGCCTGCTCTTGTTTTGTGGTAAGGTCTATATTCTAGATGTTATAAGCCTCTGCTGCTGCATTGTTGCACTTCATCATGATTCCTAGATAGTTAGTTATACTAGCAAGTGGAAAAATCTAAAGCTGATGTCCTAGAACTACTAGTGGTCACAGATATTAAGATATATCAGTTAGTATGTCAGCATGTGTAATCTCTGTCTATATATTGGGCCAATCCAACATCTGCTTCTGAAAGAACTACATTTATTACCAGTACCAAGTATATGTTGGAAGACTATTAGTATAGACTTTGTAGTAGAACTTCCAGAGTTAGCAGATTATGATGCTATGATGTCAGTTATAGATTTAGTGTCTAAGGCTATGTATTTTATTTCTACTTACACTACTGTCACTATAGAGATCATAGTACAGCTCTTTTTATATTATGTCTGAAAGCTCTATAGTCTCTCTACTTACATTGTCTCTGACTATAGACCTTAGTTTATTGCTCTTTTTACCAGGAATATTAGATAAGAAATATATCTAGAAGAAACCATCTACAGAAAAATTACAGAAGACATTGAAAGAGTGTGAGAACATTATCCAATGTATATGAATGTAGATTTTAGGTGACCTTGGCTTTAGTGGATATACTGTGCCTCTATATGTTACAATGATTATATTTTGGAAGAAAAGATGAATGGAAAATGGATCATGAAGGAAGTTAGATTTCCAAGCATAGACACTCAGAACAGTACACTATACTATTTGATTTTCAAGCTGAGGAACTACAGAGTATCTACATATCTTAAATACTAGTACTAAGACTATCTGAAGATTAGAAAAGATAGGTAACTACTCTAGATATACTAAAGTCCTTTGAAATCAAGTCCAGAGTTTTATGAAGATCATGAGGAACCATATGATTAGTAACAGAGTGATCAAACATGAAAGAAAACTAGATAAATCCATACTAGAAGAAGATAAGTAGGAAGGAAAGAAGATACTCTCTTTCACAGATATTCTGAGTAGATCAGATGTTAGAGAGACATTATCTGTGATGCAATCAAATGGGTATGTGACAAGGAAACTCTATTATATGCTTAGAATTGAAGTTGCATCCTTGACTATATAGTATTCTTAATCAGATAGATAGACAGAACAGATTAACTAAGAACTTGACTAGTATTTCTAGCTATTCATAAATGAGAGGCAAAGTAACTAAAATAGCCTCCTGTTCTTAGCAGAGTTCTAGTATAACAACTATGTATATCTATCTATCTAACAATCTCCATTTATATTTAATACTAGCTATCTTTTGAGAATGAATTTTGAACTATACCAACAGAAGTCAAAGATAGAGAATGTCACAAGGTTTACAGAGCATATGAAGGCTATGCTAGAAGAATTAAGATCTACAATTTAGAAGTCACAAGATAATATGGCTAGGTACTATAATCAGCAATTTATTTCTATTTTTATTTCCAACTCTAGTGATAAGATATTTCTTAATCCTTTAGATATTTATACCACACCATATACCTCTATGCCAAGCTCTTCTACTACTGCCTTGGACCTTATATAGTAGAGAAATGAGTTAGACCTATGTTGTATTATTTAAAGTTTCTACTAAAACTATAAAGATTATATCTAGTCTTTAATGTCATTAAGCTGACTGTGGTCTCCAAATATCCCATGCTTGGTAGACACTCTAGCTCTTTACCAAACTCTATTGTTATCAATAAAAATAAAGAGCAAAAGGTCAAAGGAATTATAAATAGCTTATTGATACTATAGAAAGTACTAATACCTAATTAAGTAGAAAAGCTTTGGTCTAGAAGTAAACTCTTGGGAAATACATCAGAAATGTTCATGCCAGATCAAGTAGTAGAGTTTTAACACCTCAACCCCCAAACTCTGCAGATTTTTCTTTATCTTTTATTTTATTTTATTTCTTTTTTAATTTTTTATAGTTTCTGTTTTTATTTTCTTTATTTAGACTTAGTTGGAGAGGTATGATATGATATCACTATGTCACAGTCACACATGTCACATGATTATGTAACATAAAGAACATTATAGAAGATTTTGGAATAGATAATATTATATAGTATGTTTTATAGAAAGTATATAGACTTTAGGATAGATTAGTTGTAATATGTATACAGAACTATGCCACAGTCTGTAGTATATAAGATATATTAGCTTGTAATAGGAACTTCATTGAATTTTCTTGTGTTACTCAATATAAGAGTATGTTTTTTGTCTAACTTTTAAAACTCAAGTTATAATACTATACCATTTGCTTTGAGTTATAGCAATCTAAAAGGAGGGGGTGGATATTAAATTTGATACTTCAGCTCCAGAACTCTGTTACAACATTATAGTATTTACCACCTTCTGCCACAAATCTATAGTATTAATCCAGCTCTTCTAGATTCTGAACTCTGTAAATTTTGCTATATATTGTTTCATATTTCCTGTGATTCTAGGTAATCTTCCAGATATTTTTATCAGAGTTTCTCACTATTTAGTTGCTATCATTCTCTGATTACTTCAGTACTATTCTATTAGATTAAAATGGACTGTAGAGTACTTATAGTACTGTTCTCTTAGGTTTCTTCTAAAGATGTGCTTTATCTTGTCTTTTGAGTAGATAATATGAGCTTAGGTTGCTCCTAAAGATCATGACTCTGTATATCTTGTAGAATTTATTCAATTGTCCTAACAAAGGATAGGTTAGTGTAAACATGCACAAACTAGCACTTAGAATATATAAAGTAGACTATCTTGCAGTGAAAACTCTATTAAGTTCTCTTGTGTTACTTAATATACAAGTATGTTTTTGCTCTAATACTTAAGTCTAGTTATTATACTAGGCTACTTAATAATATATAGATATTGTAAGGGAATCTTGTTCTGGTCTTAAATAAATTGAACTAGCAATAGTCAGATATAGAATGTGTGTGTGCTAAAAAATCTTAACTACTTTATACTTTTCTATAAAGTCCATAAATAAGAGTATATTAGGTTTAGAACAGTATGAAGAAGTCTTGGACATTATAGAATTCAAAGAGGAGTAGGACCTGAAATGTAGTATAAAATGGACTATACCTATAGATATAAGAATAGAGTTTGATATTAAAGTCCATAAGTTTTTGAGCTGACTTATAAGACTAGCAAGGATATTGTTGGTTGAGATTTCTAAGATATGTTGATGCTTGGCTACTTTCCATGGATAGTATTGTAGAAGGCCTAGAAACTTATTTATGTTGATAGATTTGAGGTTGTTTTACAAAAGCAAACATTATTTTGGAAACAAAATAATAAGAAAGATTGAGATATGCAAATAAGCAATCTTGAATTATCAGACCAAAATGCTTTAAAGTCTTAGAGAAGGAAGAGTAGAATAGGAAGATTCTACTCTGCTATTAGAGTAACTGGGAAGAAATGCAGAGCTTCATAGAGTTTGTGCTTCAGGAAGAACTTAAGTGTTTATTACTCACTATCTAATACAACATTTATCTCTAGAAAGAATCTAAGAATATATAACTAGTATCTCATAATGGAGTTTAAGAACAAATTTTTAGAGTTTGGCATATATTTTGTGATTTTAAGACAAGACTATGTTTTTTAATACTTAGGAAATTTGGTACTAATTAGATAAAGTATTCTACTGAATACTACTACTATATATACTATAGTAGAATAACCCAAGTGCTTAGTTCAAGTACTAACTGATCACTATGTACAACTATGAATATTAATCTAGATATAGTATTGTTTATAACAGATAAGACTATGAGAATTAGAATAGAGCAGAGATAATTGTCCATTAGAAGATAGTCTAGATGATAACAAGCTTAGAAGTATAACTAAATCTTTATAGAATAGACCTAGACTTATAGAGTAGGATTCTCTAATATTAGTCTTGTATTACATAAGGTGTCATATCACAACTTTTTGCTTTAGTCCAAATAAATAAAATAAAATAATCTTAAGTCTACTATTCATAAATCTAACATTGGAAGTCTATAAAAAAACTTAGTATAAGATCCTCACTATATTTATCTACTATTTATATTAATATATATATTGGTCTATACTCTAGTTAATTTATCCTACTATAAAGTCTTTTTATATTATGTAATCATAATTATATACATTATCATATGCTTAGTGATATTATATTATATGATTCTTCATTGTTAAAATAAAATCAAATTAAAGAAAAAGAAAAGAAAATTAAAACTGAATTTAGAGAGTCAGAATATACTATAATATAGTAATAGTATAGTAGTAGTATAGTAGTATATAATATTCTTAAAATAACTAGAAAGAAGTATAGAGGTCCTTTAAATCTTCAGAAAAAGGAAAAAGACAAAATAAAGGGTAATTTAGCTACTAAATGAGCAAAGAGATAGCTTTGTTATGTAATGCCTTCTTTGAAAGAGAAAGTATTTGGGTTATATTCAAGAAATAAGACAAACTGACTAATAGTATCTCTCATTAGATTCCAATAGTTATTAAACTTTCTACAATCATGTAGGATGTGATATCTTGTTTCTATTGGGTATGAACTATACAGACAACTGAAATTTTCTTTAGAGAAGAATCTCAGATTATATTTACCAATCAGGGCATAATTGGTAATTACTCTTATAGCTCTTGTACAAAACAAATTTGAATATCTGAAATGCTTGATTCACAGACCTCTATTGATATATGATGGTACAATGGTATTGAGTTTGTTGTCTAGTAGATTGAGGAAGTGTTTTCCTTTAAAATTGGATGCTTGAAAGGTCATTCACCAATTTTTGATGTAATCATCACATCCTTTCTTCTTACTAAAGTCTTACAACATCTTGTAGGGATAAAGAGGATAGAGGTTGAACTTTTTAATGTTATAGTCAACCAATATATAAAGTAGTCACTTATTATTGCTTAGACAATCCCAGAATTTAATGGAATTTTTTTGGGTGTTTATTAAAATATGATCTAAGATCTTTAAAGATAGTAATTAATTGTAGTTGATAAGAATGAGTGAAGGAATCAAAGATTCTTCAAGCTGCATAGATAGAGTTAGTAATAATAATAATATAGAAAATGTTAGGAAGTTGAGTAGTCTGACTAATCCTGCATCTGATTGTGAATAATTTTGCTTTAGTTGTGGTAATGTTGATAGTATGATGGAGTGTTTTCTTGATAAGATTGGAGCAAGAATAAACATGGGTGATAGAAGTAGTAATGTTATTTTTAATACTAGTATCCAATATGACAATGACTGAGTTAGCTTTTGATAAGACTTTGAAAACAATTTTATTGAGTTCATAAAGATAAGAGTTTTTGCTTTCCTTGTCTTTGCAGTTCATAATATGGAATGAAAGATGATTTGGGAAAGAGTTAGCTAGTCTATTTATAGGGGAAAACTCACTATTAAGAGTGTTGAATGATGGAAAAGTTCCATTAAGACAATTGTTCATATCTACAATAGAACTCTTGATTTTGAGATGTTGTATAGAAGTTATATTTTCCAAAGAAAGTTAGTAAAGACATGTTTTGTCAGAGTATTTGTATTTGAGAAGGAATCTGATGACATAGTTGGATAGAAGAGTTGCTATTCTGAGTTGTATCCTTCTACTAAGTTTCTGGAGATGTAAATAGATTGGAATTAGTCCTGTGATGGCTTCTATTTTTAGAAGAAAGAAAGTGTGGAAAGTATCTAGAATTCATAAGACAGTTCTGTGTTATATTTTTATGAGCTCTTTAAATGAGTATGAAAGTGGTGCCTTATTGTAATGCTACAGAGAAAGACTATAGAGTGTGATAGAAAGCACACATAGTCTATAAAGGAGGCATTTCTGTTGGGAGAGAAAACCTTGTATAGAGGTTTCTGAGCATTTTCATGTACTTGATACTTAACAGCACTTTATTTGAGTAAAACTTGATATGTTGTTGGAAGGATAGCTTTCTGTCAAAAATAAACCCAAGATAATACTAGGTGTCCTTGGGTTTAAGGATGGAACCTCTAAAACAGCTGAGATCTGGTAAGAGCAAATTGAAGAGTTTATGTAATCTAGAAAAATAGAACACTTTAGATTTTCTATGTTTGATAACAAGTCCAGACTAATTGAGTAAGAAGAAAATAATATTACAACTATAAAAAAGATTTGTGTTTGTTTTTTCAAAAGTTTTTTCTTAAGATATAAAGAGGCCATTGTCTACAAAAGAGAAAAATAAAACTGGAATTTTTAGGTTTTTAGCTCTTTTTTCAAAAATATAAAAGATAGGCAAAAGATAAAGTGCAGAGAGAATTGAAGAAAGCACAGAGCTTTGACTAATACCTATGTCTACACCAAATAAAGGGGAAATATAATTGCTCTATTGATATTGTGTTTTTCTACCAATTAAATAATCAGAAAAAAAAATAGAAATCTTTGAATTGAACCCTGCTTTTTCCAAAATTTTAGATAAAAGCTGATGATTGAGAGAAGGAAAAAACTAAGCTATGTCAAATGCTAACATGCTTGTTTGAAGATTTTTAATCTATTCTGAATGAATAAAATGAGTAAGAAAAGTGCCTGCATATATGGTAAAGCATTGTTTGAGACCCCCCAGTTAATTTGGGTGAATAAAGTTGTTAGAGATCATATGGAATTGAAAATGTTTGCCAATAGCTTTCTTGATAAGTTTTCCTAAAGTATTTAGAAGAACAATAGGTCTAAATATTTGAAAGGAGTTGTACAATACTTTATTGGGTTTTGGTATGATGATGGAGGATGGCACCTTGAAGTGAGCTGGCTAATGACCAAGTGTGATATATGCATTGGCAATGTTAATGAAGTTGTTAAGACATTTTTTGTTTTTTACAACTGCTTTTATATGTTTTTATGAGATGAGATCTGGTCCTAGAATAAATGAGTTGTTACATTTATTGATTATACTCTTAAATTTCTTGTGAGAGAAGGGCATTCAAATTATGGTAGTTTTTAAAGAGTTATTATCTCAGATGTTCAAATTGATTTGATAATCTTAAGCTAAATTTTATATTTGGTATAAGGCTTGCCAAATATTATCTATTTTGATACAAGGTCTTTCATTGAATTAAAAAGCTTTAGTAGTGTTGTGGCAACCACTAGTTACAAAGACCAATAGAGGCACAAACAATAAATCTCTTAATATCGGATATCTAGTGGGGAATTCACAAGAGAACTTGACAAGGAGCCTCTTCTTAATTAAGGTCCTATTTATACAAATGGTTCATGGTCCGTGCTACTAATAAATAACCC
>Ga0157359_1000614_pt1 | contig 13378 bp, 5 predicted proteins | sample AttcapACBM3_FD_111482 | JGI IMG/M metagenome (GOLD analysis project Ga0157359, IMG submission 111482) | Fungus gardens microbial communities from leaf cutter ant in Botucatu, State of São Paulo, Brazil - Atta capiguara ACBM3 | ecosystem: Host-associated > Fungi > Mycelium > Unclassified ...
AGGTATCTATATCAACGTGCCCATCTTTATTTCCTCCCATCCCCGTATCCTCCTTTTACGGTATCGTGTTATCGTTAATTCTTGACGGATAATACATATGCGTAATGTTATCCCTGATCATCCGATTTATTTCGGACATGATTCTATCGTTCTGATTCAATGTGTACGAATGTCAACATGCTTTGCCCTGAGAACCCGCCAACATGTGAATCATGAAAGGTTCTCTCAACGGGGCCGAGAAGATCAAGAATTATCGGCTTCGTATTCAATGAGGATGTCAGCACGTCGAAGTTGTCGGGCCCCAAAAATAAGAGCTATCGTGACCGTAAATTGAGGCAATGCGAGAGCAGGGATGCTTCATGAAATTGATGGAAATACTATGAAACATTCCATTCCAATGTTTCCCAGAAAGAATTGTGACGGAAAAGAAACCATTATATACGTAGTGAGCATAGGTGACGACAACTGGTTGTTGTCAAAGAACCACGATCGAATATTATGATTACGATGATACCGGCCGTCCGCAGAAATCGTACTTTGAGGGACAAACACTAAGCAGGTTGGTCCGTCCTACAGGAAGCGAGTAAAAGACTGATGCCCACATTGGGAAACACACACCCTGTAAACCGAAGGGTCATGATGGATTCTGGTGCTAGAATCATCGCGGGAGGGAAGCAATTTAGGAAATTGGTCCCACACTGAACACTGTAATAATTGTGCCTATTTCCTTCAATACAAGTTGACAGTAGCTTCTTTTCCTGGCACTCTATGATAGAAAATATCCATGAGAATTTGTATTGGTTGGATTGGTATTAACAAGCATGCAAAAATGACCACAACTTATATTGTTCATGAGCCCCTAATTGATAAGCTCTAATCTTAGAGCCTGCCAAGGATAGATAGACCAAAGACTACTCTTGTTAAGCATAGTTCTCACTTCAAGCAGAAGTTAAGAATTGTCACACAGAGTAGAGCAGATCATGTGAGAGTACTTATTACTCATCCATGAACAGATCAAGTGCAAAGACTTATTTGGAGGGCGATATGACTGATATGACTGGGTGTGAACAATGACCTTGGCTTCAACTTATGTATTGTGCCAACTACATGTTACATGATCAGAATTTCAGATGATGGAAAGATCAGAGTGCAGTAATAGAAAGATAAGTGTTAGAGCAACTAGACAAGAAACGCTTCAAAACTCCAAGAAAAACCTAAGTATATTGTCCAATATTTACCATGTACATAACTTGTTCCACTTAGTAAGCACATAGTCCTAATTAGGCAGTCAATAGAAGAATTTACAGAGTGAGGTTTACCTCCAACTAATACAACTTGTCACTCTTTGTTGCTCCCTTTCAGCTCTTCATAGAAGTATACACCACAGGTAAGTAGTTGCCAGTTGTCCACACTGCACCATGCTGCTGTGCAGTCTGAGAATCTGAGTAAACAAAATTCTGGTTCTCTAGAGGTGATAACTATCCTAAATACTCTAGCAGTCTATACTAATTAGATAGAGATAGAACATTGCTAACATATTAAAGGCAATTCACACTCATCAGGTGAATCTACAGATGTTGCATAGAAGATAGATTGGTTGGGATACTTGTCTAAGAGAGAAACTAAGTGATTCAGAATAGATATATGATTTGGATTATAATCTTAGCTTTAACTCATGTGTTGCATCTGACTTATCTATTGTGTGGTCATAATTTGTAAAGGCAAGAAAAAGTAAGGAGTTAATTTCAAGAGAAGGACAAGTATAATACTTAAATTATCAGACTAGAGACTATATAGTGGATCTACTAGCCTTAAATACAAGTATTTAATATGAATAATGAGGAACTGAGTAAAATAATCTGGACTATCAGTTACCAAAGAGTTGTCAGAAAGTCTATCAATAATTAAAATAGAGAGATAATCTATTCTAGAAGAACACTTGTTTTGGAAGTATGTTGGTCAATATCTAGGACAGATGGTAGATGTTGCTGGGTTAGCATATGATATGGTATAACTGTAAAACCATTGTACCAATATAGTTAGGAATAGTCAAGGACAATGAAACTTTTTAAATAGACTTGATGTTAGAAGAAACAGAATGCATAGCAGCATGGTACAGTGTGGACAACTGATAAACACTTACCTATAGTAAATATTTAATGAAGAGCTAAGGAAGTATAAGCAACAATCAAAAATAAGTAGTAGTAGTAGTAATTAACCTATGCAAAAATTTATATTGACTACCTAATTAGTACTACTGATTGGATACCAAATAATTGGTAAGCAGAATGCTTTGCAGTACTCCTCCTCACTTAAAAAATTAGCTATTAAGCAATAAAAGCAAAAGTAAATAGGCTTAGAGTATTTTTAAGCTATAAAATAAACAGAAACAACTGAATAAGACTTGACCAAGGTTTTTAGTCAGAATATTAGCATAATTCTTTTTCTCATTAATATGATATGGTTTAACTTGTTTGTTCTCAATTAGGTCTCTTATATAGTGATAATAAATATCAGTATGTTTGGAGTACTTATCTTATATAAGGTTAGATTTCTAGAAAAGTGAGCTAAGATTATTACTATAGATATAAGAAGTTAAAATATTAAAACTAACCTCATTGAGGAGTTTTCTTATCTAGACAAGCTGACAACCACAATCAAAAAAAGCTATATACTTAACTTCAGTTGAAGACAAGACTATTGTCTTTTACTAGTAACTTATCTAGAATGTTACTCTACAAGTTATGAGAGTAAAGTAACTAGTCATGAATTTACATAATTCTAGATCTTATGTCTAGTCTGAATCAGAGTGTGTCACAACAAACTTATTGCTGAGTCCATGTCAAGATGGTGGATAAAAAATAGAGTAGAACTTACTTTGAGCAGATATCTATAATCAGTCACAATAGAAAAGGATAGGATCAAGTATGGAAACTTATCTAAAAAACAAATGTGGAAATTTATGAGATTAGGTAAGTATCTAAGATATAGATCAAGCTTAGAAGCTTATCTATAAATGAATGATATGATTTCAGATAATCTTGGTCTCAACTTATATATTGTGCCTACTACTATCATATATTATCCAAGTGCATCTGATATATCTAACTCTATTGTGAATAACAATTACCTAAGCTTCACTCCACTCAAAACATCTATAGAAGTAGTTATTTTCCTTTAGTCTATATACTACTTCTAGTATAAATTAACCTAGTTTCATTCTATGTTAGATTACTTCATTACTAATCACATAGCTCTTTATGATCTCCATGAAACTCTAGACTTAATTTACAAGAATTTTATAGTATCCAGAGTAGTTACCCATCTCCTCTAATTCTCAGATAGTCTTAATATTTAAGATATGTAGATACTCTGTAATTCCTCAGCTTGAAAATCACCTAGTATAGTATACTGTTCTGAATGCTTATACTTGAAAGTTTGACTTTTACAATGATTCATTTTGTGTTATAACTTCCTTTTGAAATATGATTGTCATAACATATAGAGGCATAGCATATCTACTAAAGCTAAGGTCATCCTGAATTCACATTCACAAGTGTTAGATAATATTTCTACACTCTTCTGATATCTTCTAGAATTTTCCTATGAATAGTTTCTTCTTTTGGGTATGTTCCATACTTGACAACTACTTATCACATAGTCATAATTTCAGAGGATCAAGGATTAGCAAGAAGAGAATTCTTAGCTGATCTTAGCTGGAAGAGTATTGGGAAATTCTAAGTTTATTTTCAGACTGAAAACTATAGAGTATCTACTTGGTCTTATATACTAAGTCTGTAGTTGAAACTATAGCTAAGGAAAAGTAGCATAAGAGATAACTAAGGAGATATTATAAAAACAGTTTCTAGGAAATAGAACAACTAGAAGTCTAGATAATAAGTTGCCAGAAGATGAAATATAAGAGGCTAATCCATATACAAATAGTCATGGATGCAGAAGCATACTTAGGTGTAGTTAGAGGCTTAATTAGAAGTCAGAAAGTGGATGTCTCAGAAATTTCAGAAGTCAGTCTATGACAGTTTATCATAAACTATCTGATACTTACAAGTATTAAGTAAGTATTTACAAAGATATAATCTAGCTCAATAATACTTATTTGAAAAGTTTGTTATCTGCTGGGCAAGTTTGACTAACAGCAAATCCTATGTTAGGGCATAAGCCAATCATTAAATACATTAGAAATCTAATTAATTGCTAGTACTTTTGACAGAAACTAGAGTTATACTACTTATTATTAGATTTAAATACATAGCCTAATAATAGTGGAGTACTTGTTGGATTGGTTACTATATTAAAGGTCATGACATTCACATTTCATCATGAATTTTCACTTCAATTCTAAGAGAAGTAGAGAATCTTTTGAACTCATGAAGCAAATATCATTAACATAGATAATTGTTATAATAAGCTCTCTAGTCTCTTCATCAATGAAATAATATATACCAGCATCAAATTTATATTCTAATGCTAACATTGACTTAGTTATAGTCTATCACCAAGATAAGCTAGCTTTTTTAAGGCCATAAAATACTTTATAAAGTTACTAGACTTTCTTTTCTTTACCAGATAGCTATTAAGTACAGTTTATGCTTGAAGAGCAAAAGTCTGATGGAGATTTGGACTTGCCAAAATGATCTTGATCTTAACTTATGTGTTATGCTTCCTACAAGCTGCAAGGTCACAATTTCAGAGGAAGACCTTGGAAGAAGAAATTAAGAAAAGAAGTATATCACCATTAACAATAGAGTTTGGTGTTAACTTTAGTCAATTATCAGGCTAGCTATTATAGAGTAACTATCAGTCTTAAATACATAAAGAAGTAATTAAATAGATCTTTAAGCAGATATTTCAGTAGTAAAATACTAAAAAGAGTTTAGGTTGAATAGGAGAAAACTTCATATAAAAGTTTGAGTAATTTTGCAGAGTTTAAAGAGAATAAATAGACAATTAAAACAGGTACAAATAACTACAGAGTTTGATGCAAATAAAGCCAAATAAATACAGAGCTTTTAGTAAAAATAAGTCTATTATAAAAGACTAAAATACTAGTAGAGTTTTAATGCCAAAATGACTATATTAAAGATAGATATAACTTGGAGTTTGGGCTGTGACAATAGCCTGAAACCTTTAGACTGCTCCATATAAATTTTCTCATCTAAATCACTGTGTAGATAGATTGTTTTTACATCAACACTATAGATATCTCAATCTTCAAGTATAGTAATAGCCAAAAATAAGTATACTATCTCATCATAGACAACTGGAGAAAATAATTCATCAAATTTGATTCTTTCAATCTAAGAAATCTTTTTGTAACAAGTTAAAATCTATAATGACTATTATATTACAATCTTAGACTTGGCTTAGGTTGCAACTTAGGCAAAGACTTGAGTAAGGATGAGAGAGATGATTAATTGGTAAAACATAAGAATACAAGATTTTATCTACAACTATATATGCCTAGAGACCATAAGGAATAGATTAAGCATCCTTGAGGAACAATGAGAAAGGAATGAGAAAAACATGAGAAAACCTTTACTATTATATAAGACACTGACTGATATTACATGAGAATAAAGCAAGGTGCAGTTAATTATTAGTCAGAGATGAAATGAACCTCAGCACATGTCTAACATAAGGTAAACACTTGTAGAATATGAGGTATAGATCATAGAAATTGTAACATATTAGACTTAATGTTAAATATCTGGCAATTTTTGATTGTTTTCCATCTTTTAGAGAGATCTATAACTTTATAGATATTTCTGTCTTTAAGTAATTTCAGCTTCTCAAGATAAGACTTAAGCTATTTTTTTTGAATATTAGCTGGTAATTTAGCAATATATTCAATATTTTTAGGAATTGGGAAAGACTCTGCTATATATTGTGCTAAGAGAAAGTGAATTTGCTCTACTTCTCCTTCTCTTGCAAAGCATGCTAAGTAGTTAGTAATAACTAGCTTAGTTAATTTATCTGTAGAAGATAGAGTATCTATTCTACTTTCATTATTATTAACAATAATTGAGTATTAGCCTTCTCACTAGATATTATATAGAATTCCATTTATCTCAAAAATATTATCAAATGAGTTATATAGATAATTAAATCTATTTATTTATACTATTTTGGACAGTGAATTATTAGAAATTTATTGAGTATTCTGATAAATTCTTTGTAATTCTTGACAAACATTTTTATGTATATTACATACTATATTAAAATTGGGAAACTTTTTCCTTGATTGCTATAAAGAATTTCACAGGATATTAGTAAAATATTCTCATTCTCTATAGATATTTTCTTTTCTAAAGAATATCTGAGTTTAATGCTTAGATCTTCTCAATTCAAAACCTTCTTGTAGTATTTGTAAAGCAGATCACAAAGATTGTTGAAAGCTAAGAGGTTGTATCTTAATATCAGAGCCAATATTATCAACATTTTTAATCTTTACTGTAAGCTTTTTAAATTTTAGAGTAAATGAAATAAGGGAAATAAAAACTTATAAGAAAGAAAGAGTGAAGAAGAATAAGTAAGAGGACTATTTTGAATGGAAGAAATGGGCATGTGTGGAATAGATACTGGAGCAAGTTTATCTTTTCTAGAAGAACCAGGCACTAATGACTCTATCTCTAGACTTATTTTGTCCAATAACTTATCATATAATTTGTGTTCTTTTGTATGAGAGTTAGTACATTTAGGAAAAAGTTCCTCATCAAAGATAGTATATGTAGTAGAAAATGATATTTCCTTGTATATAGCACATAAAGCAATAACTATTGTTCTTATACCCAATAAATATCATCAATTCAGAACATAGCAAAATTTTCTAGTGCAAACTTCATTGGGAAGAAACATATATACTTTACAATCAAAGACACAGAAGTATGATGTTTTAGGTTTATTACCTAAGAAGATTCTCTAAAGTGTTTTTTTATTTAAGATGTCTAACAAATATATAATTATATATATAAGCTACAGCTGCAACAGCAAACTCCCACCAAGAATCTAATAGATATACTTCAAGTTGCATTGACTGTGCCTTTTCAAGTAAGGTGTAGTTCAACACAACTATTTTGTTAGTGTACATATAGAGTATTAGTTTTATAGACAATCTCTTGTTTTCTTAGAAAGGATTACAATTCTGACATTATATATTCTCTCCTATTATCAGTATGCAACTTTTTCACAGAATGGGAAGTAGTATTTGACCATATTCAGAAAATTGACTTAATTGCTTTTGCAACTTCAGACTTTTTGTACAAAAAAGCAATATTGTAATAGGAGAAATAATTGTTAAGGAATATAATCACCTACTTGTATTTTAAATAAGACAAGGTGAAGAGCTTATGAAGATTCAAGTGAATCAATCCTAGAGGCTTACTGGAGCAAATAGAGTTCTTAGAGAAACTGCATTGATATATCTTTCCAAGAATACAACTACAGTAGACATGTTGTTGGGAAATAGATCTTCTTTGTATCTTCAATATTATTAAGAACATGACATATAACTTCACCAAATATATGTCTAAAATAATGATATAAGGTCTCAAAGTCTAGGTATTCTTATTGTAAGACTTATAGGATTAGAGATATTATGTTTAAGAATACAAGTCTTCACAATCTGAATATTGCCTAAAAGGTTAGGAGTAGTTAATAGAACAGTACCACTAGACTTATCACAAAAGGTAGAATCCCTTTTATTGTCTTCTACTCTCAATCTAAACCAAAGAATTTGTCCAGTAGAAAGAAGACACATCTACATGCTAGAGACACAATATACTAGTCATAATTTTAACATAGCAACTTTGGTGATCTCTTTCTTAAGATTAAAGATTTCATGTTCAATCAGAACAGTATTATGACTTAAGCCCTTGAGTAAAGACAAAAGACTACTTTTGTATTGATTCAAGAACTTGATAGAGTTCCAAGTACAAGCTAGTCTACCTTATATACCATAGACTGTGGTCTGTGCACACACTACAACTAACCTACTCTAAAGTACATATGCTTGTTATAAGACCAACATGTTATTGCTATACTATATAATATCATTTGTTCTAAGACTTTCTACAATCTTCCTTGTATTACCTGATTGTGTGACTATGACCATGACATGTGTGATATTACATCATACTTTTGTCTAAGTCCAAAATAATAATAATAAAGAAAAGAAACTCAAAAATAAAATAAAATAAAAGAGAAATAGAATATGACTAAGTCCATTGTTCACAATTCTGACAAACAGTATTAGAAGCAACCATAAATAGTAGTACTTTTGAGTTTGCAGTCTCAATTTAACTATAATTATCTGAAGTCATATTGACAAAGTTAGACTCAAATGGAATAAAGTAGGTAAAGGCACTAGAATCTAAGAACTATTCATCTTCATAAAAGCTGCTATAAAGTGTTTTTTATTACCCTTATATAGAAAACATAGTGCCTTCTCATATTTGGAGAAATTCACAGCAATAGACAAGTTAAGCAAAACAAATCTACTTTGATTTAAGGCTATACATGTATAATTAACTCTACTTGATACTATAAAGTTCTTGATTGTAATAACTATATTAGTACAGGGTTAGATAAAATAAGTCAAGAAATTCAAGAAATTATCAATCTGTAAGAAGAGGGACACATACAGTTGGTTATCAAGCCAACTATCTGATTTATACTCATTATTACTTCTTAGAGAAACTATATAATCATTATTATTTTCCTATTTTTTAGAAATAGCTGTTATAAGTAGATCAACCTCTATATGAGAGGAATATTTAGTAAGTAGTTCTATAATTCTGGAGGTTGAAACCTCAACAAATAGGTCAAGGAACTTCTTCTCTAAGTACTTCTTATAGAATTTTAGCACTTGTACTTTTGCTTGTATCTGAGGTTCTTGAGTAGAACTACTCTGAAAAGTGCATACTACAGAAAGATGATTAGCAAGTTGAGGAACTACAACTGAAAGCTTAGAAGAGTAAGGGTAAATTAGTGGAGAAATGATGGCCATGTTTATAAAGACAATAGCACTGTTTATCTAATAAGCATTGCTGCTATTATTATTCTGGTCTCTTATTTCATCTACTTAGTAAGTGTTATCATCTTTTTTATCTTGGTTATTCTTTTTTTTCTCTTTTGCTACTCAAAAGAACTCTTACTTTGTAACTGCTACTTGTTAAGACTTAAGTTCTAGAGTAAGAATGAAAGAACAATCTTAGATTGGGTAATTACAAAAGAACTCAATACAGTTCCTAATATAGAATAGTCTATCTTATATATACTAGGCTACTAGTTTGTGCTACAGTACCATTAACCTATTCTAAAGAATCATATGTTATCTTCAAGATTAACATGTGTCAAATATATTATAATGATGTTTTTCTTTCTTTCTAGAAGTTTCTACTATGTTCCATTGTAACTGTATGACTATAACTGATGTTATGATACTGAATCATGCTATGTGACAATTTGTGACCATAACCATAATATCACACTAACCCTAACTCTAGATCCAAAAATAACAGTAAATGGAAAATAAAATAAAAATAAATGAGAAAAATAAAAAAAATTAAGTTCTATTATTTGCAACTCTGATACTACTGCCCTTATTATTGCTATTATTACCACTGGAAGTTCTTTTTCCACTAAGAGAGTTTATCTCTATATAGAATACTAGAGTAGTAGACAACATTAGTAGTATTAGTCTATCTAGAGAATTCTACCATTTAGATAGAATGTACAACATTCCAAGTAAGACTAAAGATAGACATATAAAAAGAAAGAAAAAAGATAGAAATAGAATCTTATGAGTAAGAGATTGCAAATAAGAGAGTAATTGCTTTCAAGACAAAAGAGATGTTAGAATTGTTCTTATAGAGTCTTGTATAAAGAGAATCAAGCTCAGTAATATAGAAAGCAGTATCCTAATCACTGAAAATTTGAAATATAATTGTTTTCTAGTAGTCAGCAAAAACTGATACTAGACCAGATGTTCTCATAAGAGTCTATAAATGAGCCTAAAAATCCTTAGTATTAGGCTGGCCATATATTGACAAGTTATTTAATAAGGTAAAATTAAGAACAACTAAAGCTTAGAAGCTTATAAAGTTTCTCCTGACTATTTCATCTATTTACATTAGTAGTCTAAGGAAGTGTCAAAGTATTTAGCATGTCTTTAGTAGTTTAAATAGTACCAGAGTAGGCAATGAGAGCAAGAGTTAATTTAACATAAATTTTCCAGAAAGAATAGTTAACAGAACCAGTAAGTTTAGAAAGAGTAGTGACAAAGTTGGCCATTGCTATTAATAAAGATAAATTAGAAAGCAAATATAGCCTGCTAGAGCACAAATGTTCAACTTAACCAGTAATGAGCTATTAGCATATGTAAGATACAAGAGGATCCTATAGATATAAAGCAATTTGGGATTAGTTTAATTCATAACAAGCCTCGAAGTAACAAGATATCAGCTTACTAGTAGAGTTAGTCAAACTCTTCTTATCAATAAAAAGCAGTCTAAAAAGATGCTAACTGGAAATCAAAGCAACCAGAGCCCATAACATGTTAAAAGGAACAAAATGTACAGTAGTATAGTACAGTGTGGACAACTGACAATTACTTACCTATAGTAAATACTATCACAAAATAAACTACTCACTTATTTGTGATATCTGAACCTTGAGTGCACTCTCAAAGGTTTAGGAGTGAACTAGAAGTTCATTAATAATGACAATAATGATTAAGATCAATACAGATGTCAATAATAATGAGAGATAATAATTGATGATTATTAACAAAAACTGATATTATGAAGTCTAAGATCTAATCCTTAAATACAGGAGTAAAAATAGTGATGGTCTGTGTGTAAGCTGTTTCCATCACATGATCAAAAGTTGTACCTGGTGGGGCTATTATCTGTTATAACAGATGTTAGGCTAATTTTAGAAGATAACTAATTATGTCATTATATTGATATGTTTATATCTTTATAAATACTAATCTCTATATAATGTATTAGAAACTGTTTAATAAGCACTTTCCAATGCAACTTTGATTGTGGGAATCTATTTAGTCATTTCTGAGATAATAGCTAATGAAACTTGTAGTTACTAATGGTCTGATATCTCAGTAATCTGTTAGTAATCTGTTATCACTTTTGTACATTCCACATATGTGTAGATAGTTATCATTTGGGGCTTTCCAGTACAACTTAGTTTGTGAAAATCAGTCTACTGGTTATAGAAATATAAGCTGAATGAAGTTTGTGACAAAATACTATAATAGAGAACTAAGAAAGTATAAGTAATAATAGAGGATAAGTAATAATGGTAATGATTCAACTTATGCAAAAATTTACATTGACTACCTAATTAGTATTACTAATTGCAGACTAAATACTTAGTAAGTGAAACACTTGAAGATACTTACCAAATATTAATAGATGACAAGTTTGGGACAACAAATAATGAGATGAATAATGAATGTAAGCAACTAGTGATATGTAAGAATAACCTCAGTATATGAAATAGTACAAGAACTGAGGCATATATTGTACTACATAATAAACTATATAGTAAAGTAATACTGAATAGTATTTATAGAAATAACAGGTGAAATATAAGACCTAGCACAAATAGAAAAGTTTAAGTAGTTTCCAAAACCTTAGTAATATTGACATGAGTTTGTTAATCTAACATAATGAATAAGAATTGAGATATAGCTTTAGCTATAAGAAAAATATAAGAAAGCTAGTTCTCTTATAGTAAGCAAATTACTTGGGTTTGATTATCAAATTAAAAAACTATAAAGTATTTATTAACCTTAAATAAATACTATAAATAAATACTATAGTTAGGACTATAACTAGAACAATAGTAGAAAGATAGACAGCTAAAAGAATACTATAATTCTAATTTATAATAGAAGAGATGTTATAGCAATCATAAGTCAAGACAATGTTGTGGCAACCACAACATTGTCAACCACTAGTCTAAGAATGATCAATAGTACACTAAGTAAACTTATAGATAAAGTATCTTATAGAGATCACAAGAGAACTTAACAAGAAGTTCTTACTATGTTCCTATACTATATATAAGTAGTCTGTGCTAATAATAAATACTCCTGTCCTAATATCCATGTATTGTCTATAAGTATACCATGTGTATACTATGAGGTAAACATGCTATTAACATATATCTTGACATCATTCTTTCAACCTCTTTTCCCAAAGTCCAGGCCTATAATCTCATATTATGTGACATGTCATGTAACTACAGTCACATACCTCTTTATTGTCCAAGAAAATAAAATAAAAATAATATTAAATCAAGAAAAATAGATAAAAAGAAAAGAAAAATATTTATATTCAAGCACACTATAGCAGACAACTTAAGTAGTAACTTAAGTATATAGCTTTTATAAAGATTACAAGAAAAACTTAAAAAAGAAGTCCTCTTTTTATTACTATACTATTTATATAAGTACATTATAGTCTATATTAGCTATAAGTTCTAATATTATTGTTTTTAGCATCTTCTATTCTTTTCTATATTATGTGTTGTTTCATTGTCACTAAAATCACAAAAAAGAAAAGAAAATGATAAGAATTTACAGTATAACTACTGTTTCATATATTAAGTATTTTATCCAAAATAGAAATTGTAAGCAAGTTATCTATCATATACTATCCAACTACATCTGATATTTACATTCTTTTTTCCTTTTCTAGTGTGGATCACACTTCATTCCAATCACCTATCAATTCAAGAACTAAAGCCCCTCTATTTCTTATTAATTTCATAGAGTTCTAAACAACAACTTCTATAATACTTAACAACCAAGAATATACACAGTAATAGTATTATTAGAAAATATTTTTATATTTAAGCATGATAGCTATTATATATAGTTCTTTGGTTTGATAATCAACTTGAAATTGTGTCATACTTGCCCAAGTTTATATTTAAACCCTCCTTTTCCAAAATACAACTACACAACAAATTAAACTAGATGCAATATTTTCTATTAAAGCAAAGATTATCTTATTTGTATAGCATCACTTCTAACCCACTTCCATCTCTATATTCCACAAAGTCACATTATCTATTCTATCTTCTATGCTATATTTGCAGATATCACTAGTGAGTATAAATTGCTCTTAATATTATCCTAAGTTTAAATAGTTCTTGGATATTAGGATAGAGATCTATAAAGTTGTTAAAAAGTTTAGTAAGAATGTTTAAGATAAATTAAAGAAAGGTAATCTATACTAGAAGAAGTTTAGAAGTGTAAATGAGTTAAAAAGCATTATCTGTGAGTTAAGATGAATATGACTGGATTAGAATATAACAATTAAATACTAAA
>Ga0157359_1000616_pt1 | contig 13344 bp, 5 predicted proteins | sample AttcapACBM3_FD_111482 | JGI IMG/M metagenome (GOLD analysis project Ga0157359, IMG submission 111482) | Fungus gardens microbial communities from leaf cutter ant in Botucatu, State of São Paulo, Brazil - Atta capiguara ACBM3 | ecosystem: Host-associated > Fungi > Mycelium > Unclassified ...
CCGTCTCTGAGGTTCGGAAACACGAATGATTTCTGAAGTGGAATGCACCTCGTCATCCACCTTCCGCTTCTTATCCTTCTCTCCCCTTTCCTTCCTGTCCCCCTTACCCTCTTCCTTGTTGTCCTTGTTGTCCTTCTTTCTCTTTAACCCCATTACCGACGTTTCCATCTGAACGGTCTTATGTCCAGCTTCCTCAGCCTTATCTTCTTCGACTTCGGCAGGTTTTGAAAGAGGTGATATCCAAATAGTTGCTCCGAGAGGGGTATCGTTAGCACCGGTTGCTTGAGATCTTGGTGCATCCCATGATGGTTGCCCATAGCCACGAACGCCATAGTCATGACCCCCATTCTGATAACTTCGGCTGTGGTCTCGGTATTGTTGGTTATTATTGCTGTTGTTTCTCTGGCCTGTACCCTAAGCGAAGTCAAGATTTTTAGTCGATGGGCAGTACAAAGCGCTGAGTACAAAGCGCACAGATTTAGGTCCTTTATATAGGCTCTTTTGATACTTTTCTGCTTCACTAATACACGAAGTGTGTATCTTGTATTCTGTGGGACTGTGGAATGACGTCGAACAGTCTATGCAATCAAAACCACCATGACATCTTGACCAGTGCTGATCAAGCTTCGGTTTCTTCACAACATCGCCACAATCTAATTTTCGGAGATTGAGCTGGAATGCAGTACTGGCGGAGTCTAGCCTTACTATGACACCTACAGCAGAACACGGAATATATCAAACACTTGTGTGGAGGGAAAGCATGATAACACACTGGAAGGATACCATTTTGCACAACAACTGTAAGTTTTTTGTGAGGATACAGCACAAGGGGAAATTAGCTGAAGATCACGGGACTCGTGCACCCGTTTTGATGATATTATCACTGAATTCAAAGTTGATGTCAAAGCTCCAGACCTGTTTTCCACTTCTATTAGTAGAAGGTTTCTAGAAGGTTTCACTGTGGTAAAATTGAGTCAAGAACTGAGTACCATATATCATCCACAAAACATAACTAAATAAAAGCATAACTTTGTAATCACTCAAGCACCTATCAGGACTTTGTAAGACCATTTATTTCCCCATCTTGACAAGACAAGTATTCTCAGGACCAAACTTCCTTGCATGTTCTAATCCTGGAAGTGTTGAATGAACTGATGAAAATGTCTCTGATCATGCTATTTTCATTATTCCTCCTCAAGTAAGCTAATCCAGGAGATTAGAATATAACTCTTAGCTATATAGAATGTTTGTCATCTCCAGAAACTTTACTTTGTTCTTTTAGTTTCTCATGTAGATAAGTAATGTATTTATCAGTACTATGTCAATAAATACTTAGGTTCTCCTAAAAATTGTGAAAGTTCACAAAACTCCATGAACTTCACTGTTGTTCTAACAATACTGTCATATGACTTGGCAGAACAGTAGAAACTACTAGAAGATTCAGAACTTAGTTATAGCTTTAGTGTAGGCTAGATGTACATAGACTAGCTCCCAAGATGTATATAAAGTAGACTATTCTAAGTTAATAACAATAACAGTGCAAATGCTTTATCTCAATCAGTAATGAGCTATGACATATGTAAAGTTCAAGAAAGTCCTGTGAGCATAAAGTGATTCAGAGATCAGCTCACATTCATAACAAGCTTACGAGCAACAAGATATTAGTTCAACTAGTAAAGTTGGTCAAGCCCTTCTCATCAACAAAAAGCAGTCTAAAAATGATCTTCAGAAGAAATCTAAGTTATATTATCTATGAGAGATATAGAATAGGACACATCTTTGGGAAAAACCTAAGAGAACAGCTAACTGAAGATCAAGTCCATAATCTGTTAGAAGAAACAAATACATAACAGTATAGTACAGTGTGGACAACTAACAACCACTTACTAATAGAGTAAGATTGTTAGTAGAGAGCTTAGAATATGAGTGGTATATTACTAATATAAATACTATATAAATAAATGATACTTAAGTAACTTATTGTAAGTGTTGTGCTGATCACAGTATATGTATAAATAAGTAAATTTTTTATTTTCTTGCTGACTTCTTATTGGTTTTCTAAGAAAATCTTTCCATTCTTTCTATCACATCCTAATCTGGCTACATCCATCCCAAACCATAGATAACATACCCTTTCTCATCTACACTCTCTAACTTCTTCTAGTACAGATCACATTTTCTATTCCATCTTAGATATTCTTGCTAGACCCTCAACAACTCTATAGATTTCTATCCCAGACATCTGAGGATTACTCAGAACCAGAGTAACTTGCTTAGCAGTCTCCTTCCACATTCTGCATACTTAGATAATGCAAGTTACTTATTTGGACTTCTGAGAGCTCATTATTAGATCTCAGATAATGAGGTATAAATCACATCTAATACTCTCATGGTTATTAGATATAGTTATAGATATAGTCTTGTATCCTTATACTTTACTAATTGATCATCTTCTTTATTCTTACTTGTGTTTTTGCCTAAGTTACAACCTGAGCCAAGCTTAGAATTGTAATAGTAGTAATGACAGAAGCCTTATTCTGTTCTCTTAGGTTTCTTGAGACAAGTCTTGTAATTATCACTACAGTTATAATAAATTTCTTAGACTCTTAAAACTTATCTATGCTTCCATTCAATTATCCTAATATCTTCTCTCTCTTCTAATCTACACAACCTCTTCTAGTATAGATTTATCAGGCTTTATTCTATGGCTGATCACTTTTTAACTAATCACATGATACCCTGATGATCTCTATAAAACTCTGGACAATATCCAAGAATTTTAGTGTAACTAAAGTAATTATATCCTTTATTTCTTGAATATTGTCTTAGTTACCAAGTTTTAGTATATAAATACTCTATACTCCTTAGCTTGGAAATTGACTAGTGTTAGCACTTCTCTCTAGTACCAATGGCAACATGCTATCATATGCAAGTCCACCCATCTGGAAATTATATCCCCATGGTAGTATCATCTCCCAAATATACAAGCCTACCTTTCATGGCAGCCACTTTTCTCACAACATGCCTTACAGTGATGCTACAACCATTCAGGTATTCCGTCTTTCATGACAGAGTTACTCCTATCAGTGTCTCAACACTGAAACCTTGAGTATCTTCTATAGTAGGAACTCATATATAAGACTAGTAATTACACTATAATTCACTAGTCTGATAATCAACAAAGATAAAGTCTTATTGAACTCAATCCCTGGTGTTCAACAGCAACATACTAAATCAGCACTCACTCTCATCTCGGACTTCTCCCAATCATCTAAAGTTGTAACCACATGGAAGATAGATGGTGCAGCACATAAGCTGAAGCCAAGGTCATTCCACAAGTCCACACAACTCCAAGTCCATCTTGTAGACTTTCACCCCTGGTGTGAGCCATGCCTAACACATGCCTAACTTTCTAACCTCTCTCATATTCCATTCCCTTCTGATTCTTTTTCTCAAATTGCAACTATGTCATATACTAACTGATTACATCCATTATCTATCCCAGATAATACTAATCTTATTCAAACTCACTCATCTCCTTCCAAAATAGATTATACTATATTCCAATCACTTATCACTCAGTTAAAAAGAGCCTCTCTATTAGGACAACTGAATAAATTTTATAGAGTTATATGAAGTCTATATTTTCAAGAGAAACCTAAGTATATTATCTATAGAAATGATCAAATAGAGCATATTTTCAGAAGAAACCTAAGAGAACAGAATAAGGTCTTCTAAAGGCAGTGACTACTATAAGTACTTCTATAGTCCATTCTAATCTAACAGAACAGTTCAGAGATAAGCAGGAAATAATGGAGACTAGATGGCTAGAAACCTTGCTTCCATTAATAGAAATATCTGAAAGATTGCCTAAATAGATAGAGAGTATGGAGCAATGATGATGATGGAATCAGTAGTTGTAAGTATAACTTAAGATAGTAGCACTACAGATATATAGTAAGGTTCTTATTGGTCCTCAAATACCATAGGCTTTCTATAGGGTTTAGATTAAGTTACAAATACTGTAAACTTGCTGTGGTATTCTGAGCTAGCTGTAAAAAAAGATTAGGTTTCCTTATACTCTCTATTCTACAACAAATCCTATGGAGTTCCAATTGACAATTCTTGTGATGTCCAACAAATCCAGAGTATATACTATTACAGTACTTTATTATTAGAATACCTCTTTTTGTATTTAAAAACTACAGCTACTATGTACAATTTCTTAGTCTGATAATCAACTTAGATTAAGTACCACACTTACTCTTAGTAAACATTCAAATCTCTTCTTCCTAAATCATAACTACATAATAAAGTTAGGCTAAGCATCTTATAGTTAAAGCTAAGATCATTATTCATATAGCACTTTACTTCCAAACTACTTCTATGCTTATTTTCTGCTAAGTTCAGAACTCAATACTATATTTGTAAATTTACTTGATAAGTATGAATCACTCCTAACAGTGTTATTGAACTACATAGCTCCATTACAAAATTAGTACTTTTCCTAATATACTATCCAACTTTATAGCATTTTTCTACTATAGTTTCATATCTCCACCTAGGATCCTAACTACTTAGTGTCTAAGTAAGCAATTTGCCAATATGGCTATTCTACCTCATTGCTTCAGATAACTAATAAGATCAACCCCAACATATCTTTTTTCTTAAAGAATTCCAAAAAGTATCTGAAATTATCTCAGCCAACAACAATCCTAACTAGATCAACATACCAGAAACAAAAAAACTTCTATCTCCTCTAGTATCTACTTCAATTCAACCACCTACTCAATCTATAGACCTTCTAACTGAGACTCTTGGAAAACTCAAAATCTCATATCCTCTATAACAAAAGCTCAGATACCTAATAACTTTAGCAGTATAGAACTAGACAAACTAAACAACTTCCTATTCCAGTATCAACATGCAAATTTTACACAATTCACCACAGCTGTCACAAAGATAAATTTTGTGATAATATATCTAACAGAAGTTGTACAAGATTGATTTAAAATCAGGATAAACTAAGAAGAATAGGGAATCTAGTAAAATTGGCTTCAGAACTGATCACAATTCACAAAAGAGCTACATCATCATTTCAGATTATTCAATCTCATTAGAAATACTTTATTATACTTGACAGTCTACAGATAAAATCTCTAGGAAAATTTTAAGTTCTACTTTGTTATGATTCTAAGCTTAGCTTAGGTTGCAACTTATGCAAAGACTTGAGAAATAAGTAAAGAGATGATCAATTGGTAAAGCATAAAAATACAGGACTATATATATACCTATAGGCTATGAGGAACAAGTAAAATACCCTTAAGAAAACAATAAATAGAGAATAAGGAAAGTATGAGGATCCCTCCACTACTACATGAGGCACTAACTGATATAACATGAGGTAAATATAAGGCATAGTAGAATAGAAGACAAAGATGAGACAAATTCCACCATGTGTTAAGGTTAAGATAACCATGAGATGAACATCTGTAAGACATGAGGTATAGATTACAACACTTCACTTGACTTCTCTTGTTCATTGATACTTAAATACAATTAGCTTGCCCAACATAATCTATTGATTGACTAAGCTACTAGGTCTATTACTTTCTAACCAAACTTATGAAAGAACCCCTGTCCCTCCAAGAAATCCCTAGCTCCTTTGCCCTCTAACAAACTTATATCTATACTAGACTTCTCTGCTTTTCCCATCTCTGCATCTAACTCTCTCTCTCTCTCTACATCCTTATATTACCATTATTGGTGCATAGGCATACATCTGAATATTATAGATAACAGGATCAATTACTTTCTACCTTGCACTCTGCTCTACAAACTTAGTCAGGAAAGCAGTCAAGGCCACAAATAACTTAGTCAATCTATCTACAATTCCAACTGAGTATCATGAGTTCACTAATATCTTCAGCAAAGCCAAAGCCAAAACCCTGGCTCCATACCACTTATATAATCTATAAATCAAACTGGAGAATGAAAAAAACCCACCTATTGGAATTATCTACTCACTCTCTACTGTGGAACAGAAAGCACTCAAGAACTTCATCAGTGAAAATCTAAATACCAGTTTCATACACCCTACCTTTTTTCCTCACAGAGCATTCATACTCTTTATTAAGAAAAAAAATATTCTATGTCAACTTTCAAGAACTCAACCACATCACATAGAAGAATAGATATTCACTTATTCTGATATCTAACCTCCTTGACTTACCTCAAAAGATACACATCTATACAAAGATTGACCTCTATCATATATATCACTTAATTTATATTGTGGAATGCAACAAATGGAAAACTGCCTTCCATACTTGCTATGGATCCTTTGAATAAGCAGTTATTGTCAGAGTTGAAGACAGTAAACTCTAATCATTCTTCTTTATCATTCCTATTTTTCTTTTTCTTTTACTATTTATTATTCTGGAACCGAGGATTAGGAATTAGCATGATGTTATAGGTCATGTGACATGGTCACAATCATGATCACATGATCACATTTCACAGAAGATTCTAGAACAATGATATCATATAGCATATTCTACATATTTTGATCTTATAGTATATATATGTCTTTTTAAAGTAAGCTAGGATAGTATAGTACAAACTATGGGCCAAATATATATATAAGGTAGATATACTGTACTTGGAAACTCCATTGAGTTCTCTTGTGTAAATCCTATATAAGGTTCTCTTCTCTAACCAATACTAAGGTTATTGAATTGTAACAGTTATATCTTTTGGCCTCACTAACATTACACAGTCTTTTAGCAATTTATAAATGATATTTTCTCTGATCTTCTTGACATTTGTGTAGTGGTTTATCTTGACAACATTTTTATCTATTTGGATAACATGTTCAAACATCAGAACTATATTAGAAAAGTGCTATATTAACTTTACAAAGCTAGACTATATGTGAAAGCTAAGAAGTGTAAATCACTTGCTTCTTTCTCTCCTACCTCTATCTTATATAGTAGTGCCTTAACAAATATACACTTTTTCAACTCTTTAGCAAGTACAACTCATTTCTCAATGGCTCAAATACCTTCTAATATGGACATAAGTATTGATTATGACATCATCAGAGGGAGATCTGCTCTTTCTAGCAAATCTGACTCAAGAAGTTCATCAATTTCTTCTAGTACTTCATTGGTTCCATACCACAAACATATGGAAATGAACAATAACCTTCCAGATTTTAACATTTGGAACCCAATTGACAGCTCTTAGCTGTCTTATGTAGAGAATACAAATACAGGTAAGTTTGCCAGTAAGACAAATGGCAAAACCCCCCAGAGACAGGACAGTGTGTTATACATGAGGTACCAGCCCTCAAGACCACACCCAAGCCACAAGATAAGAGTATCAGGAGTACAGTATGAAGTACATATATAGTACCAGCCAGATGTCAAAGCTAAGCTTAATATTACACACTTTTAGCATAATTGATTCAGTGGCTAGTCTATTCCTAACATAATGTCAAGCTTCCAAGCAGTTGGTGGTTTAACTCCTGGTAAAACCATTCTCTTTAAATAGACAGCTGTTAGCATGGAAGCATGATGTGGCCAGGAGTGTCACTAGGAATAGTATTAGTTGCTTAGCTGCATATCTCTATTAGACTGGATACTTTGTAAAGCAGAGTTTACTGAGTTCTTTAGAAACCCCATAAAACTGTCAAGGCTCTAAGACCACAACATGTGGTATAATCCTTGGGTGCAGCTATTTATATAACTTCCATGTAGGAACCACATGTCTTGAAAGGGGAATACTGTCAGGAATATAGTATGAAGTATATATATAGTACCAGCTAGATGTCAAAGCTAAGCTTGACATTGTGTACTTTTGGTATAACTGGTTCAGTGGCTGGTCTGTTCCTAACAAAGGGTATTTCTAACAATAACTCAAACAAAAATCCACAGAAGACCTTTAATGTATAATTGTCATATGATGTAAGTCAGACTATAGAACAGAACATATGGAATGGGAACTTCTGTTCCATATCACTTTATGGGTTGCTCAAGCATCTTCCTTCTAATGTGAACAATATCAAGAAATCTCTTTATCAAATGACAAAATATATACTCAACAAAAAAATAAAAAATAAAAAATCAAATGAGGTTAATAACCTTAAAGGTATAGGTGAAGCAGCTTGAAATTTCATTTCAGCTATCTATGAATTAGAATGGGACTCTCTCATTGCTGATAACAATAATGTTCCTTTCAGAAGCAAGGTTTCAGCTAAGTTTACTCTGAAAATTAATGGAGTTAACACTAACAAGAACAAGAGCAGTAAGAGTACTGACAAGCTCACAACTATCAACAAGATCTCCCCCATTCCAGCCAAATCACTTAAGAAAGTCAATGAAATTGCAAAATATTTCAAAAAGAATAAGCAATCTAGAAGAAAAAATAATCAAAAAACATTGTATGCTCAAGCCTTGACTCCAGTCAATAATACTAGAGAAGTTTTGAAAATCAAAGAAATGTTTCCTAACTTACAGGTAAAAAAAATTGAAAAAATCCAAAAAATAATTGATGCTGAATATAAGTCAAAGCTGAGACTTCATATAATAACAAAAGGGCTATCAAGAAAGCAGGTCATTGTTCCAATGAGCAATGATAACAAAACCAAGTTTATGATAGACTCAAGTGCTCACATTGTTAATATTAATAGAACACTCAAGAATATTAAGTCAGGAGTCAAGACTGACTTTATTTGAACAGACCAATCAGAGTTAGTCATGGTTACTAACAAAGTTGCAGGTCTATTGAATTTTCAAACCATTAAGCAATATATCAAGAATGCTAACCAAATTGAGATAGACAATGTTGAAGCTCCTTGTCTGCTCCAATCCAAATCTTATCTCAAAATAATTGGTATTCTATACTGACTCAAGAACACCAACACTCCAATAATAGCAGATGTGGTTGAAACAATTATCAAAAACAACCACATTTTCAATAATATTACTATTGTCTTGAGGCCAAGAGTAATTAAAATGTCTCCAAAATTGGACATGGCCATCATTTGGCTGAATATATGGGATATTCAAAGCAGAAGTAAAGCCAAAAGACTAATCAATAGATGCTTCAACATAGGAAGCTACATTACAACTATCTAAGGAGCAAACATAAACTTAGAAGTTCTGCAATGCAAGAACTATTGGAAGTGGGGGCATACAACCTTTTCATGTAAAATTCAAGGATCTAAGTGTGTAAAATGCAATGGTTCTCATAAGACCAAACACCACTGTCAATTCATATGGTATTGTAAAGTGAATTTCAAAACTAACCCTCCAAAACTTGAGACTAAGCATGGTGAACTATGTCCTTATATATTCAAGTGTTCAAATTGTAGAGGAGATCAACAGACTGACTCAAATCAATGCTCCTTCTGAAAACACCACTTCAACAGGGAGTGGCATGCAAAAAAGTATTAAGAGTTTCATAACAGTAGAAAGCAATTGATTTGTTCAGTTATAAATGACAACTAAGTATTATTTTGAAAGAAATCAAGATATTCTCTCAAAAAATTTGAAAGAACAATTTCATCATCAAAACTATTTTGGAAACACAAATTTCTTTTGATATGATTTTCATTCAAAAGCTATCATAGTCTTTCATACACTCCATACCAAGTTCAAAGAGCAAGGAGGGAAAAGAACTGGTAGAAACACCTAACCATCCAAACTGGATTACATTCTCCAGGAATTCCTCGAATGTCATTGACTCTCCTAAGGTCATAACTTATATTAATATTAGACTTTCTTCATTTCATTTCTCCTTACAAAAAGACATTTTCAATCACAGAGACATTTCTTATGCAATATCAGTAATGTTCTTATTATGACAGGGGATTTCAATATTATAGATAGTAGTTAGAACCCAAATTTTCCATATTATTTCATTCATAGTAAACTCTTATAGACATTGCCAGCTCTTTGCATTGATAACTGTCCAAACTTACTAACAAAGTTTCCACTAGGTATTTGTATAATCAACAGGACTCAAACTCAGTCATTGACCTAATGTTTCTTAGGCCAGGATTATTGGAATATGACAATCATTCCATCTACCCAGATTGTAAATTAACATCCAATCATACCCTACTTACTGTCAATATTACAATTTTTGAAGAGCATGTTCAAGTTGACATTTCAACAACACATTGACTTCTATGCCAATAAAGCTATATTAATGATCAAGTGCATGAAAATGCTCAGAAATTCATCAAGAGGTCTCATCCCTAATCAGAAGAGACTCTTATACAAAAGCTACATTTTACCCATTATCTTATATAGTTTTTAACTTTGGTATTACAACAAGACACTGCTATCATATCTCCTTAAAGAACTCAGGAAGATGCAAAGAAGAGTAGCTTTATAGATTTTAGAAGCTTTTCATACTTCTCCAACATCTAGTATTGAGGCTATTACTAGTCTTATTCCTATTCACCTCTATCTGCAAAAACTCAATGGTAGATTTTACCTCAGAGCACACTCTCTGCTATCAAATTACATCATAAAGTTGCTCCTAGAAATGAAACATACAAATGACAAGGAAGCTCATTGACTATTGCTGGAATAGCTTATATTAGGACAACAATCAAATATTAAAGGTCTAATTATGGATATGAATAATAGATTCAATGAAATTGTTCTGTTACAATCAATGTCTCATAGATACAATATAGACTAGAATCAAGAGTAATAATGATATGATTGGCTGCACCACAATAGTCTCAGTCAGTACCTCATATAGTAGGTGCTATATTCTTGCTTCATTCTCATGTTCTATAACTTATTTGTCTCATGTACAATAGACTGTTTCCTCATTGCTTATATATATATAGTGTAGATACATTCCTGTATCCTTATGCTTTACCACTTGAATCAATTCCTTACTTTCTCTCAAGTCTTTGCCTAAGTGTAACTTGAGCTCTAAGCTAAGATTGTTGTCAAAGTTGAAAACAGTGGACTTTATTTATTTTTATTTTTATTTTGACTTATTACTATTTTTCTATTTTTAGAACTTAGAGTTAGGGTTAGAGTGATGAGATCATGCTGTCACATATCAGTCACATCAGATGACATAGTCACAGTAATGGTCACAAGTCACATGATTCATAGAAGAATATAAAAGGTTCTGAAAAAGATGATGTTATATAACATGTGCAATACATGTTGACCTTAAGACAAACACATGGCTGTTTAGGATAGGGTAGAAGTAGCTAGCACAGACTATGTGAAGTTAGTATATAAGGTAGACTATCTTGTACAGAGTTCTCTATCAAGTTCTCTTGTATTAACCCAATACAAGGTTCTTCTTATTGACCAGCTCTAAGGTTTTTGAGTTGTAACAGTCATAACATGTTCCTTCTTTTATTTAATTTAGTAGTGAATTCTTCCCTGGAGATAGGGTTATAGATATTTTTCCCAGCCATTTTCCTTTCTATTCTTCAAACAGGAAAAGTAAAGAGGGTTTGAAAACTCATTTACACAATCTCAACAATATCACTCTCCAAGCATCAGCAGATTCACAATCTGCTATTATTGTATCAGATGCTAGTATAAAGAATCAAGTCACTACTTCAATAGCTTACATCCACATCCATGACAACCTAGTTATCAAGATGATTCATCATGCTATAAATGTCATAACTACTAAAGTAAAGCTCTTTGTAATAAGATGTAGTATCAACCAAATGATATGACTTAGACTCTGTGTTGAGTAAAAGACATACTCTTATATTAAGTAATACAAGAAAACTCGATAAAGTTCCTACTACAATCTAGTCTACCTTATATACTTTTTGGTGATGGTCCATGCTAAGTTAATTCTAACCTACCCTAAAGACCATGCTTCATCTATAAGGCCACTATGCCTTTGCCATGTTGTATAACTTTATCTTGTTCCAGAACCTTCTATGCCCTTCTCTGTATCACGTGAGCATGTGACTTCTGTGACAGTGTCACACTTTGTCTTTTTTGTCTTGTACTCTTTCAATAAAAAATAAGAGAAAATAAGATAGAAACCAAGTCCATTGTCTTCAATTCTAACACCAAACTATACATCTTTCTAACATCAGTTGAATTATTATTATCAGTGATTCTATCTATGCTGCTAAGAGAATCTTCAACTCTTTATTCCACCCTTACCAATTACATACACTAGCAATTTCCAGCAAACTCAGTGAATTTTTCATTAGGAATTGCAACAACTCTATTGAATTTTGAGATTATCCAAGTTGTTGCAAATAGGCTCTCCTTAATATAGTCAACAAAGAGACAAAGATATTCAATCTTATTCCTATCTCCCCATGTAGATATTTATGGGATTTCAGTAGAAAAAACAAATGTGATCATATTCTCAATAGCTGGAAAATGTCTTTCCAAGTATCAGATGACAAAGATCAACACTTTCTAGAGTTTCTAAACAGTAACTTAAAACCTATTGAACTGTCATACTCAAAAGATGAACTATAGCTAAAATTCTTTGAACACTCCAACTCACTTTGCACTAGAGCATCAAGAGTAATAGTCAATCATGCTCCTATAGGTGAATATTGACTTAGATTTTTCCCTCAAGAAGATTTTAAGTGTTTGTGTGGTCTTTACTCTATCAAAACAAGACAATACATGCTTCATGAATGTAGAAAATACAACAACTATTGGAATCTAAGAAGAGATATGATAGCCTATTTCACTCTCTTTTTAGAGTTCAATAGTCAAGTTAAGTACTACTTTCTTGTAGTTAACCTCACTCCTTTTCTTTTCTGTTTTCTTTCTTTTCTTTCTTTTCTTTTTCCTTTACTTTTTATACTTCATGTTGGATATGTTCTAATGTATATAGTTATGAAGTAGCTACCATAGTCTGCCCTTGAGCTCCATGTAATAAATTGTTGATTTAAAAATAAATAAAAAAGTATAAATTTTATTCTGACTCTATAGAATACCTTGAATATATTATTCCTTCTGGGTTAACTATGACATCTGATAAGATCAAAATGATTCAAAAATGGCCCTAACCAAAGAAAATTAAGAATATACAAGCACTTCTGGAGTTTGCTAACTTTTATTGACATTTTATTTATAACTACTTGAATATAGCTATCTTATTAATCCAGTTGACTCAGAAGAATGTTCCTTGGAACTTTAACTTCCCTTGTTATAAAGTGTTTAAAAATATCAAGAAAGCCTTTATTTCTACACTGATTGTCAGAGTTTAAGATAGTGGACTCTAAATATTTTATGTTCTTTTCTCATTTTTATTTTCTTTTTCTTTATTTTCTAATTTGGGAACTTAGAGTTAGGGTTTAGCATGACA
>Ga0157359_1000618_pt1 | contig 13314 bp, 6 predicted proteins | sample AttcapACBM3_FD_111482 | JGI IMG/M metagenome (GOLD analysis project Ga0157359, IMG submission 111482) | Fungus gardens microbial communities from leaf cutter ant in Botucatu, State of São Paulo, Brazil - Atta capiguara ACBM3 | ecosystem: Host-associated > Fungi > Mycelium > Unclassified ...
TCAACGGTATCTTCCGCCTCAGCTCAAGAGACTTGTTCCCTTCATACATGCCCTGCATGCCTGGTTACATCGCAGCTATGCCAGTACTCCTAATGATGTTAACGGCTATTTGGAAAAGATCCATCGGCCGTTCTGGGATATTCTGTGTGAAATACAGAAATGTGTTGATGAGATCGGTGACATTACACTGTCTGATCTGTCTGATTGATGATTGAAGCATGTGACAAGGATGAAGTGGATGGAGATAGTAAAGCAGGTGGATTAAGGAAGGCATTGTACAAACAGCCTTATATATGTCATTTTATAACAATGTCTTGGATAGGTGTGTGAACAGTTGCTTTGTGCCAGATGATCGAAGGTTTTTCATCTTATAGATAGATGTATTGTGATAATATATGTTTCTGTAGTTTCTGTATCTATTCCCTTTTATCAGTTATTGTTTTGGTTAGACATCAGTGGGAATCTTCACATTTGTGGTTGAACCTCATTGTTACTCACAAAAGCTTGGGCAATGAGTAATAAAGCCATTAAAAGCTTATGTGTAGAGTAGCCCAGCTTCACTGATTATTTATACTAGAGCTCCTGATAAAAACCTATGTAATTTCACTAGTGTATTGCTGTATGCTATGTTTGCTCAGCCTTGTCTAAATTCCAATACATGGTACAAGCTTATATTCATTAGATTATGACTTAGGTCTAAGTACCAAGGTAAAAGCATACTTATATATTAAGTGATACAAGAGAACTCAACAGAGTTCCTAATACAGAGTAGTCTACTTTATATACCTCTTGTTACAAACTTCATTCAGCTTGTATCTCCACAACCAGTAGACCTATTTTCACAAACTAAGCTACATTGGAAAGCCCCAAATGAGGGCTATCTGCATATATGTGGGATGTACAAAAGTGACAACAAATGACTGAGATATCAGGCCATCAGTAGCTGTAAAAGCTTTGTCTGCTAATATCTCATAAACAGCTGAACGGATTCGCACAATTGAACTTGCATTGGAAAGTGCTCATCAATTTGTTTTCAACAATATATGATGTGTCTCAAAACAATAAGTATTGGTAGAAATACAGGCATATCAATGTAGTGATATAATTAGTTACCTTCTAAAATTAGCCTGATAGCTGCTATGACAGATGACAGCTCCTATCAGGGACAAGTTTTGATCATGTGATAGCAACAGCTTGCATATGAACCATTACTCTTTTGTATATATATTTCTGTGTCTAAGGGCTAGACCTCAGACTTAATAATGTTAATTATTCTTGTTGATACTTTCCATCATTTATCATCATCACATCCTTATACTGAACTCCTGGAACACTATTCAGTTCAAAAATCACAACCAGTAAGTATCTTATTGGTGATATCTCTAGTAGTTGGTTTATATATATCTAAAGCTATAACTAAGTTCTTCTAGTAGTTTTTATGATGTTTTATAGTATGATTACTATATAATAATATTATGGTCTTTTTTTACTTAGGTGCTCACTTAGTTCAGTTTCTGAATCTATAGACTCTTGTAATACTAGTAAAATACTAGTTTAATGATATTAGTTGTCTATTTGTTTACTTTTCATTACTATATTTATAAATAAATATTTATTATTAATAAAAAGAGAACTTAGATGTAATTATTATAAAGTAGTACTTGGTTATATAAATTGCTAATCTTAGAATTTCTTCTAAGCTTCTTCTAACAGATTATTATATATAAAGTAAGAGTCTTATAAAGATTATAAGAGAACTCAATAACACAACACTTCTTTCTCTCATACCACTATCTTACATAGTAGCGCCTAACAGAGAATTAGCGAATAAACCTTTTTTCAATTTTTCTACTAGCTCCTTTTCTTCTCAAACCAATAATTTACCAACTGTGAACCTATTCAGCAATACAGGGATGAACATTCTGAAAGAAAGATCTCCTGACAACTACAACAAGGTGAGGGGTAGAAAGCACTTACATAGTTTACACAGCTCTAGAGATAACTCTATAATCTCTATGACATCTTCAAAGCTATACCACCAAAGAATGGAAGAGAACAACAGTATGGATGTTGATGACATTGACAACATACTCTCTGAGTTGTTCTATAAGGCATCTCAAGAGAGAGAAATTCGTCTTAGGGCAGTGGCTGAGAACTGTGAAGACACATTGCCTTTGCAAGGCAAACTCACCAACAACAACTAGTTACAACATAATCCTGGAAAGGTTCCTGATTCTACTCCTACATGAGGGTCGACTGTGCAAAATGAGGAGAGTACATTTATCAACATTTCCCTTCTGTACGATCCAAATGCACCTGCTGACCCTGAAATTTGGGGTGGCAACTTTCATCCAATTTCACTCCATGGCTCAATTGAACATCTGGGTTCTGATGGCAAGAATATCAAGGACTCCTTGAGATTCATGACCAAATACATTACTAACAAACAGATAGAGTCGTCAAAGACTAACAACTTAGATGACTTCAAAGGTATAGGAGAGGCAGTATGGAATTTCATTTCTTCTGTCTATGAAGCTAACTAGGATGTATTGTACACTAACAACAATTCCATATCATTAAGGAGGAAAGTTGCATCAAAATTCACCCCCAAGATGCAACAGACTTCTCAAAGGGCTAATAAGGAAAAGAATAGTCTATCCCTGGCTAATATTGAAAGGCTTTCTCCTCCCATCCCTGTCAAAACTCCTAAAGAGGTTAATGAAATTTTTAAGTTTTTCAAGAGTAGCAAAATGGTCAATTCAGCAGCTAGCAAATCCAAGTCTTACGCCCAGGCTTTCAAATAGAATGTGAGTACAACAGATATAATCAAGATTAAAGAAACATTTCCATCCATTGGTGCTAAGGAGATTGACCAAATCAACAACATCATCAAAGGACCTTCCAAATCTAAGCCTCACATCCAAATCACAACTAAAGGACCTTCCAGAAAGCAGGTAATCATCCCTATGGTGAAAGATAACATTGATAGGTTCATGAAGAATTCTTCAATTTATATGGCTAACCTCAACAGGAATTTGAGAAATTCTAAGTCCGAAGTCTTAGTAGACTTCATTTATTCTGATCCACTTGGTATAACAGTTTTTACCAACAAAGTTTTACTCAACTCCGATTTTTTAACCATTGAAAAGTATATTAAAAACTTAGAAAATATTGACTCTACTTAGGTTAAAACTCCTCAGTTACCACAATTGAAATCATACCTCAAAATCATAAGCATCCCATATTATCCACATGGAAGCTATATTTCACAAGAGCATCTTTCATCAAAATATGTCAAGGATATCATTAAGCAAAATCAAATCTTCAATAATATTATCCTTGTTTCCAAACCAAGGGTGATCAAAGTATCTCCCAAATTTGATATGGTGATTGTGTGAATTGACATTTGGGATGCCCAGAGTGGAGTCAAGGCTAAAGGCCTTATAAATCAATGTTTCAATGTCAGAAGGTATATTGCAATGGTAAGAATGGCTAATGTAAACTCTGGTATTCCTCAGTGTAAAAACTGTTGGAAATGGAGTCATTCAACTTTCTCTTGCAGAATTCAAGGCTCAAAATGCATAAAGTACAACAGACCTTACAAATCAGAGAATCACCACAAATTCAGATAGTGCTACAAAGTGAATGACAAAATTAATCCTCTGCACTTTGAAACCAAAAAAGGCAAACTGTGTCCACACACCTTCAAATGTACCAACTGTCAAGGAGAGCATCAAGCAGACTCAATAACATGTCTGTTCTGGAAGAACCAGTTCAACAGAGAGTGGCATCAGAAGAAGTATTTGGAGATCTATGAAAATAGGGTCAAGTCAATTCATTCAGTTGAAAATGAGAATATGAAACAATGATTGTGAACAAACTTAATATTTTTTCCTAGAATATTTGCAAGAATTCCTTAATCATCAACTCCATTTTCGAGACTCATAATCACTTCGATATCATTCTCATTCAAGAACCACTCTGGTCCATTATTTGATCAATCCCAAGCTCAGCATCTAGTGAAGGAGAAGTACTAGTCAGGGCTCCTCACCACCCTAACTGGCTTTCTTTCGCTAGACTTTCTACCACTCAGTCTGATTATCCAAGAGTTATGGCCTACATAAACATTAGGCTTTCTCATCTTCAATTTTCCCTTTGCAGAGATATTATTAATCACAGGGACATTCTTTTAATTTCTTTCTTTTCTAACAATGTTTGTTTTTTCATCATGAACATTTACTCTGACACTTTTCATTCTGCCTTAAAGTATCTCAAAGATACTGAGGTAAATATTGACAATTTAATTATTATAACAGGTGATTTCAACATTAGAAATAGCCTGTGGGACCCCTCTTTTCCTCATCATTTCTTGATTAGCAATGATCTATTTATTCTAGTGGATTTGTTTAACTTAAACCTATTGATTCTTACTAACTCTATCCTTACTAGGTATTTGGACACACCTGGGATGTCAGACTTGGTGTTAGATCTTATGTTCCTCTGTAGCAATTCAAGCAAACTCAATTGTCATACTATTCATTCATCTTGGAGACTTACCTCCAACCATGCCCCCCTCACTATCACCATCACCATTGAGAAAGAACACATGATGAACACCAAACTCTCTTTATCAAAAAATAGTGAACAAGAAGAGGAGTTTATCAAAGAAGTCATCTGTGTCTTCAAGTCGCTCGATACTACAAACCTCATAGATTGTGAATCACTTGAACAGATTGTTAACAAACTAGCAACTAGTATCAAACAAGCATGGAATTCCAATGCTAGAAGAGTCAAGATCATGAAGCATTCCAAGATATTGTGAAATGAAGATTATAAGTGATCTCTCAACACTTACAGAGAATCTAGAAGCCTTGAAGATTGGAAATCATTCAAGAGTATTGTCAAGACTACCAAAAGAGCCTTTTATGATTCTAAAATTCAGGAGGTCGCCAACAAGAACCAGGGACCTTGGGAACTCATGAACTGGGTTAACAAGTGTAAACTTCCAGCTATGGAAGCTATCAAATATGACAATCAGCTATGTCTCTCCCTAGATAGCTTGTGGAATGCTCTCCACTCCTTCTTCAACACAGTGCTCCATTGCCAAGTTGACACCAACATTCTGGATGAAATCAAAAATAAGCAAACATTGACATGGGTTCCTTTCTCTAAGAAAGAATTCAATATCACATTAGGAAGTTGTAACAACTCATTGACCTCTGGTCCAGATAAACTATCATGGAGACATCTCAAATCTATCCTGAATGACAAAGTCTGTATCACTAGAGTCATCAAAATTGCTAATGTGTGCATCGACTTGGAATATTGGCCAAATCACTTCAAGTTATTGTCAACAGTTATCATTCCTAAACCCAATAAGCCGTTATATGATTTGCCTAAGTCTTTCCATCCAATTGTACTGCTCAATACTTTAGGGAAACTGATTGAAAAAGTCATAGGAGAGAGATTACAGTTTCATGTTGTTAACAACAATTTTATCCACCCTAGTCAATTGGGGGGCCTGAAGTTCAAATCAACCATTAATGTGGGTGTCGCCCTCATGTATATTATTCAATCTGGTTGGACAAGAAACTGCTCAACTAGCACTTTCGCCTTCAATATTGCACAATTCTTTCCCTTCCTAAATCATTGATTTCTTACTAGGGTCATTCATAAAACAGAACTTAATAGGTGGGTTGTCAATTTCTTCAGTAACTACCTAATTGATAGGAAGACCAGCTACAAGTGGAACAGTTTTTCATCACCAATCTTTAACATAAATGTAGGAGTAGGACAGGAATCCACTCTCTCTCCTATTTTGTCTGCTCTATATCTTTCTCCCTTCTTATATATTTTAGAAAAACATCTAAAAAACTTAAAAATTCCCATTTCTATCATTTCTTTTGTAGACAATGTTCTTTTTATTTCTCAGGACAAGTCTTTTGACATATCTAACTCTTGTCTCTTTTGTAGTTACAATGTTATGACCAATTTGCTAGACAAGTTCAGTCTTATTGTAGAACATTTGAAAACTGAAGTATTTCACTTTTCTAGGTCACATGGTTTGTTTAACCCTCCCCCTCTCAATCTATTGCCCCTAAGAGGTCCTATTCTGTCACCAAAGAGCTTATGGAAATATCTAAGGTTCATCTTTGACAGGAAATTGACCTTTCATCAACACATCGATTTTTATTCCAACAAGGCGTTATTATCAGTCAAGTGCATGAAACTGCTAGGAAACTCATCTCATGGTATCACTCCTCTACAAAAACGCTTATTATATAAATATTATATTCTTCTGATAGCCCTATATGGCTTTCAACTTTGGTTTTATCATCATGCACTGCTATCATACCTGTTCAAGGCCCTAGGAAAAATACAAAGAAGAGCCACCATATGGATACTAGAAACATTCAAAATATTTCTGCATGAAGGAATCAAGGCAATTGCTGGTCTCATTCCTATTAAGCTATATCTCCAGAAACTTGGGAGCAGAGCACAACTGTGAGCTTTGGCCCTTCCACCAAATCATATCATCCACTCGCTCATGGATTCTTCCCTCGGGTCACCAAATAATCACTATCTCTCTTTCCTAGCCAACGTCACCAACCATCAAAGAAAGAAAATCAAAGATCATCTAGTTGATATTAACAACAGGTCTCACAGCCTATTTCTGGCGTTCTCACCTACTCATCCAGAACTTGCTCCTGGTTCTCAAATCATTGACACTTTTTCTGATAGATTTTCTTTCAATTTTTGTATAAAAGGGAAAAGCAACAAAACTCATATTCACCAACTTAACTCTATGGTTATCGAAGCTTCCTCCTCTCAATCCACAGCCATTGTAGCATCAGATGCTAGCATCAAAAACAACATTGCTACATCTATCTCACATACACACATATCCAACCAGCCTCTCATCAAGACTCTCCATCACGCTGTATTCATCACAAGTACAGAAACCAAGATGTTCACTATTAGATGCAGCATCAACCAAGCCACAGCCAGGACTAATGTTTCCAAGATTGTCATCATCACTGACTTCATTCATGCTGCTAAGAAAATATTTGACCCTTCCTCCCATTTGTTTCAAATCCAATTAGTAGCTATCTTGAAAGATCTATACCTTTTCTTTTCCAAAGACTCAAACAACTTGATCGAGTTCTGGGAATGTTCCAGTTGCCTCAGTTGGCATCTTCACAAGGCTGTTAACTTAGAGACAAAAGCCTTTTATCCCACTCCCTCTTACTCTAGCAAAACATCATGGGATTACAACAAGAAATCAAAGTGCAATGATATATCTAACATCTGGAAGATGACATTTCAAGCATTGGATGGCAAGGGAAAGCAATTTCTTGACTTACTTGATGACAACTCAAATGATATTGAACCATCTTATGTCAAAGGTGGGCCGTGGCTTCAGGTGTTTGAACAATCAAACACATTATGTGTGCACATGACGAGAGCGATAACTAATCATGCTCCTATCAGAAAGTATAGGCTTAGATTCTTCCCTAGAGAAGAATTCAAGTGCCTATGCAGTGTGTATTCCATCAAATCAAGAAGACACATTCTCCATGATTATAGCAGATTCAATGGCTATTGGAATCTAAGAAGGGACTCACTTAGCCATTTTGTCATGTTCTTAAAAACTAACCCTAATGCATTTGCTTTTCTTAACAATACTAACTCTACTAGTGTAAGCAGGTCTTATAATTAGTTATATCTTACAGCACTTAGTTTCCTTCTTTTTTCTTCTTTTTTTTGATTAGTTCTATTTTCTTATTCTTTTTGCTTCTTTCTTTCCTCTTTTCTTTTTCTTTATCCTTTTCCTCCTTATATGCGCTTGCTTTTACTGTAAGTAGTTATGAAAGTAGTTACTATGGTCTGCCACTGTGCCCCATGTAATAAATTGTTGAATTAAAAAAAAAAAAGAGAACACAATAAGAAGTTTTTAATATATTATTATCCTATTTATATTACAAGTACATAGTCTGTATTAGCAATAAATCCTACTCTGAAGTCTATATATTAGTTATGAGGTAAACATACTATAAATATATATCTTAATATCATTTTTTTAGTTTTTTTTTTAAATCAACAATTTATTACATAAATTGTAGTGGTAGTTCATATCTACTAAATAGTTACAAACTTTATTTATCTACAACCAGTAGACCAATTTCCACAAACTAAGTTGTACTGGAAAGCCCCAAATGATGGCTATTTGTACATATATGGAATGTACAAAAGTAACAACAAACAACTGAGATATCAGACCATCAGTAACTATAAAAGTTTTATTGACTATTATTTCATGAATGGCTGAACAGATTTACACAATTGAACTTGCATTAGAAAGTACTTATCAATCCATTTCTGAAAATATATAGTATATTCCAAAGCAATCAGTATTAATAGAGATACAAGCATATCAATGTAGTGACATAATTAGTTATTTTCTAAAATTAGCCTGACAGCTGCTATGATAGATGACAGCTCCTATTAGATATGAGTTTTGATTATGGGATGAAAACAGCTTGCATATAGACCATTACTCTTTTGTATATATATCTTTGTGTCTGAGAATTAGATTTTAGACTTAATAACATCAATTTTCATTATTTATCATTAATATCTATATTAATCTTAATCATCATTGTTATTATTGAAGAACTTCTGAATCACTTCTAAACCTCTGAGAGTATACCCAAGGTTTAGATATCATAAATAAGTAAGTAGTTCATTTTGTAATACAAGATCTGAACCCATAATCTTGACAGTAGGAAAGGGTGAGGTGTAATTAATGTAGTAGAGGATTTACCACTATACTAGCTTCTTTTATATTCTAGGTTTATAACATAATTTTATATAATATATTATATAACTATAGTTATATATCTTTTTATTGTCCAAAAATTAAAATTAAAATAAAATTAAAATAAAATATAAGAGTCTAAGTATATTATAACACTTCTATATCTGTTATGATTGTTATCTTATGTTTTACAAGTATTTGCCTTATATCTAATATACTATGAATATGTATTAGAGTTTATTTTACTTCATAATTCATATTTACTATACCTTATATATTCTTTATATTATATTAGTTAGTATCTTATATAATAGAAAAGATCTTTTTATAGTAGTAGTATTATAAACTAACTTTTCAAAATTTTACTTTCTAACTCTAAATAGAATTATAATTAGCTCTAGATATACTTTTATATTTGTACTTACTTATATATAGATTAGCTTCTTTTATACTACTATTCTCCTAGCCATAGTTTTAACTATAAAACTTAGTATTTAAAATCAAGTAAATACTTTGTAGTTTTCTAATCTAAAAATCAACCAAATAACTAAAACAACACCTTACTTTTTTTCCTAAGTTTATTTGATACTTTTATTCTTCTTTTGAAAGAATGACATCAAGACATATGTGTTGTAGCAACCACTTATCACAAAGACAAATGATCACACAAATGGTAAATCTCTTAGTTGGATATCAAGTGGGGAATTCACAAAAGAACTCGACAAGGAGCCTCTTTTTAATTAGAGTCCTATTTATACAAAGGGTTCATGGTCCATGCTACTAATAAATAACCCTGCCCTTATGTCCATGCTTCATCCTCATTCCTGCCTCATGTTCTACTCAAGACTACCATGTGTACTCCAGGTGCCCTGACATCATCTTCCAGATCCTTCTACCACATTCTAGGCCTTATGACATCACATCATGTGACTTCGATGTCTTCATCGTCCTAAAAGAAAAATAAAAATAAAAATAAAATCAAAAGAAAAATAGATAAAAGAAAAATAAAATGTTAGGTCCAAAGCATTCCATAACAATATGTCTACAGTATATTTATAGATAATACATAAACCATAGAGTAGGATTATTTAAAACTACTTAAGTATATTATTGATTATTTTGATTAGTAGTTGTTATAACAAGAAGTAGAGAAAAGTTCAAGAAAAGTAAGTTCTGATAAGTAGTATATTGTTAAAGAATATTAGAGTTGTTATTCAACTAGGTGATGTTAGAATTGCAAATAATAAACTTAACAAATTTTTATCATATAATCATATGTCATAATGGAGCATAGTAGAAGGTTTTAAAAGAAAATAATATTATTATAATGTATTTAGTATATATTGATCTTAAATATAACACATAGTCTTTAGAGTAGATTAATAGCATTATAATATGGACTAGTAACTTAGTATATATAAGATAAATAGTTTTATACTAGAAACTCTATTAAGTTCTTTTATGTTGACCCTAATATAAAGCTCTTTCTCTTAACTTGCTTTAAAGTCTTGAGTTTGTAACATCTACCTTATATATGTTAGGCTACTAGTTTATACTATAATATTCTTTTATATCACATGATTGTGTAATATGTGACTATAACAGTTATATATGATATCACACTAACCCCTAACCTTAAGTTTAAAAAAATTAAAAAATAAAAATATTAAGTTAACTATCTTTGACTCTGATATAGACTTGATAATATCACTCCTAATGTTCTTTTTTAATAAGAATATTGTATATATATCATCTGTTTTAGTCTTTATATCCAATATTTTGAATTTTATTATAAAGTCCACTATATGTTTCTTTTCTTGCTTGAATGTCTTGATCTTCTATTTGGCATCTACTGTTTTATTCTTATCACTGAATGTTATCTTGACTTCTTTAGCAAAATTATCCCAATCTTAGACTTTTTCTTCTTTTTTATTTGGTTGATCTTTTGTACATAAATTTCTACTACATTCTCTCTAAGTTGGGCTAATACTGCTGTAATCTTATCATCTGTTGCTATGACTCTATTACTCTTGAAGAATAATCAGATTTTTCTCTACCAGTCTTCAAACTTTATCTAGTTATCATCAAACCACTCTAGATCTGAGACCATATTCTTTTACATAACTGTCTGTGTTGTCTTGTTGTATACTACTAGTATAGGTGCTATCAATATCTCTTCTGATAGTACTGGTTCTATAATTCTATTTCTGTCTGAGATGTATTCTTTAATAGTCCTTAATGATCTTAATATACCTTAATACCTATCATTCCTTAGCTATGTCTGTTTATCTTGTCTATTCATAGTTTTTACCACAATAGTCTATGTTTGGTCTTATTTGTCCTATCTGTGGTCTTTTACTACAATATCATCCTATTGTTGTTCTTTTAATAGTTTAACTGCTTGTCTATAGTTTTACTACAAAGTTGTTTCGATAGTTCTTTTAACAGCCTAACCATTATGATTCTAAGTTAGGTTGTGACTAAGACAAACTTGAGAAAAGAGTAAGGAAATGATTAATTAGTAAAGCATAAAGATACAGGATGATATCTACTATTATATATACTTATAGATCATAAGGAATATATAAGGCATTCTTAAGAAAACAATGAAAAGATAATAAAGAGAACATAAGGAGATCTTCACTACCAAATAAAGAAAATGAAAGATACAGTTAATTATGAGTTAAATATAAAATAAACCCCAACATATGTCTAACATAAGATAAACACTTATAGAATATAAGATATAGATCATAGCAATCATAATAATCTGGATGAGGAAATCTATATGAAGCAACCTGAAGATTCTAGGTTATTTAGTGAAGAAAATAAAGTCTGGCAACTCCACAAATTATTGTACATTTTTAAGCAAGCTAGCTTATTTTGGTGGTAGATTATAACTAAGTTAATGTTAGTCCTAGAATTCAAACAATGTAAATCTAATACTAGTATATTACTTGATTGATGAAGAGACTAGAGAGCTTGTTATAGCAATCATTTATGTTTATGATGTCTACTTTATGAGTTCAAAAGATTTTCTGCTCTTTTTATATTTGAAGCAAAAATTCATGATAAAATAAGAATACTGTGACCTCAGAGAAACTCTTTAGTTTCTTAAGATGTATATAAGTCATAATTACAAGAATTAAAAGATTTTTGTAAACTAATCTGAGTACTTAAAACCTAATAATAAGCAATACAACTTCAGTTTTCATTAAAAACACTAGCAACTGGTCGGATATCTAATATATCTAATGATTGGCTTATATTTCAACATAGAATTTGCTATAGTCAAACTTATTCAGTATTATGTCTTAAGGCTCAAGAGTTAAAACCAGAAGTTAAATCTTGAATTGGGTTAATTACAAGAGAACTCAATAGAGCTCCTAGTACAATATATCTACCTTATATACTACTCTTGTTAGTTCTTGTTTACTACTATGCCTAACCTACTCTAAAGACCATATATAAATATTGAGGCTAACATGTATTAAGTATATTATATAACATTATTATTCTAGAAGCTTTTACTATATTCTCTCATAACCATGTGACTATATGATTGTGACATCATACTAAACCCTAACTCTAAATAAAGAGAAATGAAAATAGAAACAAAATAAAAACAAAATAAGAAAAAGAAAAATGAAATCAAGTCTAACATTTACAAGTCTAATATTACTTCTTCTTCAAGGTTTCTACTCTGGAGGAACTTGCTTTCTCTCTTCATATTGTCTTATCTTTTCTCTTCTATCTTTCCCAATTTCTATCTTTTTTAAATATTGATTCTCAAACTTCTTATCATTTCATCTAAATAAAATCTTTATAAAATCTTTACTATATACTTTTCTAGTAACTTCTCTCTCCTAAAATCTTTCTTCTGCTATACTCAACTTTTTCTATTTCCTAATTTCTGCATTTATTCTTCCCTTATTTTCTACTACTACTTCTTTTGCATTCTCCAAATTTTCTCTTTTTCAACTATTATACTCTACTATAAACCTCTTCCATTATACTAAATACTTTACTACTCCTCTTACTTTTCTTTTATTTAATGTTTTTTATACTGTACTACTTAACTAATATTCACCACTAGATAAATCCTCATTGAAGTTAACAATTGTAGTTTGATTATATTGATAGATACTACCTCATCAATGAGATATAAACCAACATGTTGCTAGAGTCTAAGACAGTAAACTTTAAATCTTTTCTTTTCTTTTCTCATTTTTATTTTGGGAACTTAAGATTAGGGTTAGAATGATATTATAAGCATACTGTAATACATCAGTCACATCATATGACATGGTAACAGTAATGGTCACAAGTCACAAGGTCACAGAAAAGGATGTAGAAGATTCTGGAAGAATAACATCATAATAATATGTCTTACATATATTGGCCTTGAGGTAAAAACATGATCTTTAGGATAGGCTAGAAAAGTAGTAGCATAGACCATTGTAGTTTAGTATAAAAGGTAGACAATTCTGTATAGA
>Ga0157359_1000619_pt1:0-5000 | contig 13311 bp, 10 predicted proteins | sample AttcapACBM3_FD_111482 | JGI IMG/M metagenome (GOLD analysis project Ga0157359, IMG submission 111482) | Fungus gardens microbial communities from leaf cutter ant in Botucatu, State of São Paulo, Brazil - Atta capiguara ACBM3 | ecosystem: Host-associated > Fungi > Mycelium > Unclassified ...
AAAAGAAATCAGTGTGGCTGTGAGCTGAAACAATTTCCTCTTTAGTTAAATCCAGTGGGGCTCTCCCCCACTGTTGTTCGCTCAAAGAAATGACCAGTTGCAAATCAATAAAATACTAAACGCCTGTTTGGAACGCAGGAATTTTACAGAAATCTTGTATGAATTTCACAGAAAACAGTTCAATTTTACAGAAAAAATGCAGGAGTGGAGAAAGAATCCAGTATTCCAAATGGGGCCTAAGTATAGAGGAATATATACGCCATATTCTCGTAAGCATGATGAGTTCAATGATGACTTGCTTGTATTGTGTGCACATGATCGAGCATTGTAGCACAAGTTGGGATTGGAGGTATCTGTTTGGGAGTTACGTTGGTGCCCATATGTTTGAAGTGGATGCAGATGTTTTGAGATGACTAGAACAGATATATATGTCCGTGTGCAATGAAAAGAACAAAACTAGTTACCTTGGGTGGAGTTGGCGGCTGAGCTTGGTTCTCACAGGTGTGAGAATTATTGGAGGCTGGCTTTCTTGAGTCTGCACAAGATCCATGGAGGTCAGAGAAGCGATGATCACATAAGCAGAATATATAGTGTTAAGGATTAAGCATATTGGAGGAATAGTCTGGTATATAGCTGCATGCAGGTTGATCTATCACCTGATGTTTTGCTTCTTCTTACTCTCAGCTGTGGTGGTAGCAATAGTTTGCTGCTGATGGCTCACTCATAGGCCCATCATCTGGTGGTTGGGGATCTTCAGGGAGAGCACCAGCTTCATGCTCTGTTTGAATGTGTGGGGAATTGCATGCTGCTGCTTCTATTTTTAGGGGGAGCGCAGGGGCTGGTGGGGGTGGTGTTTGGCCTAAAAAGAAGAGATGTGAAGTGACTGAGACATGGGATGAACAGCGGGAAGCAGTACTACTACACAGCTAGGGCTTTTCTAAGTGAACGGTGGAAAAAGGACACTGGGCGAGGCGTGAAAGGTGACGTGACATTGGCCATGTATGTACCCACCCACAGGCCACAGAGATACATTGCAACCATTTGGTTCCTTGTATGTACCACCACTACTTGCCTACCAAGGGAGACATGAGAGAGTAGCTAGCTGCATATATAACTATGCAAAAAGGAAGGAATAACTAAGGTTGAACCAGTGACCAGTGTATTGTATTCGAGTCCCCACGAGTTGGTTGATGTTTAGGTGCAGGTGTTAGTAGTGTCTTTGAGTGCAAGATGTTGAGTTTGCATAATGTTTTACTTTTGTCCACATACCAACCAGCCAAATGCAACTCATTATTTACGAGGATAAAGTTCTAGTACATATTTACTACCTCAATGAAAATAGTTTACTAAATGTGCAAGTGAGATATGCAAGAGTAGGCTCACTGTTAAGTCATATTGTTACTAGCTAACACTTTGCTGGCTATGCCCGTAACAACTTTGCCTTGCATGCAAAATCTCTCTATGAAAATACGTATTCTAAGATAAGATATATTGAGCAACATCTATGTGCATTGTCCCATTATTTAAAAAAATTGATGCATATTGCCCTAACTGACAATACGTCAAAGAATCTCAGTGTCCTATAATAAACCTGATCGAGTAATCATTCATCGGTGCAGACGTGTGAGTCAGGAATCCGCCGAAAACTGTAAGAGGGCATCATGCGATGTTAACCGCGTGGGCGGGCTGTTAGACCGGCGCCCTCGGAGGTTGGCTCACGCCTTTTTCCCATCTTCTCCCTTCATCGCCCGTACGAGCTCCATCGATCAGTGAAGAAACATAAAATTTACACTGGTATAGATTAACGCTAATTATCGTGTGAAATGAGGTAGGTACAGCAAATTAACACAACTGATTATTGTACACCGACCCATTACATCACCCAATATTCCCCAATGCAGCTCCGGGCCCTCGCTTTCTTGACCAATTCACCATCTCCATCGGTGAGATGTGATCGATCCTCACCAGGCTTTTGCCTCAGTCTCCAACGTACTGTGCAAGAGAAACATGAAAGAAGCCATGTGAGAGAAAGAAGAAAAAGAGCAAGATGTATATATATTTTTTTTTAATCGACCGGACTACTCGATCCTTGGGCCACATCAGCCTTGATGCCCATGTTGGCCTTTCTGGCATCACCCACTACTGGGATTAGCTTTCTCGACATGAAGCCCTTCCTTTTATTGCTGCTTCATTGTCCTTGGCCTTGATCAAGACATATTTCATCCAGATTTGTCCTATTTTGGAGGATAATATGAAATTTTCTTTAGAAAGGAATTGGCTCGCTCAAGGCACACCCGTTATAGCTTGAAGAAGAGCTATGACCGCATAGCATTTTGGCCCTACTAAACGGGAAAAGCTTTGTTACACTCCCACAAAATAAAGGAAGCTACTAAGGGGGACAGCTTTAGTCCCGGGGGACCCGCTTTTCCCCCTTTAGTAAGGGGGAATTTTATCTGGATGAGGTTCCATTCTTGTTTTGCTAAACGACATAAGAAAAGCTCTTATCAACCAGATAGTATAAACATAAGTTCCAATATGAAACCTGGAAGCTAAAACTCTAGCTTTTTCCTAGAACCACACGATACTTTACCACCACAGGGATGACTTTACTTTTATCGTCTAGTCTGTCTAATAGAAGGGAATCCAATATGATATGAATGGAAAAGGGGTGCTTCGGATCGGGAGTAATCACTAGTGAAAGGGCTAAGGGGGGAAGGACATAGGAAAGAGGGATGCCTACAAAAAATCAATTGGTTCGTTTTTCTGGGGACATTGCATGCTATTTCATGCTAAGCATACTAGTCTGTCTTATATTTTTTCTTTTTCATGAGGTTTTTTCTAGAATGGAGAAGGGGTCGATCCGCTCAGATAACTCGGCATCGATCCCAGGCGAGCTTTCGCCAACTACTATTCGGAGATTTATTCTCATAAGGCTGATAGCCCCGGTAGGTATAAGTGGGGGCCTCGTACTCTCCACCCAGGAAGGAAGAGAAACTACACCGGATTATGATCCTGTGCGTTCGTGGCTTTGGTGTTACCACCAGGCCACGACAATGTGAGCTAACAACACTCCACTCACATTGACCTAAGTTGTCATACTACTATGGATGCCAGTCAAGTCACCGCCCTTATGGTGTTTTATGACCATAAGTGTAGAACCTTCCCTCAGAGCGAAGTGAAAACTGTGCTATTAATAATTTAAAGTGACACGTCTGCCACTCCAACATCAATGGAACTGATTTCACTGCACCCTGTGAGATGATACTCTATGTAGTGAGTGTTAACTATATTCGATCCAATCCATTCTATTGTGAACTATTCATCAATTAGTGGCTGTCTACTACAATTCATTCCTTACCTGACCTTCCTAGTTAGCAGTGTAGGGGAGTCAGTCAACAGATGAGGGTAATCAAAGAGTCAGACTGTGTTCGAAATGCTATTCGTTTAGTCGAATGCCAATTGATAAATATCATGTGCTTTCTAAAATAAATAGAATGTGCTTATCTCTTTCCTCCTTTGAAAGAACGAAAACAAGCTGGAATAGGAATATGGAGCAGTTGAGTGATTGACTTGCTCCTTCCTACTTGAGGGGAGACCTATCTTTTTTCCTTAGCCCCTGGCGTGCCAACATAGCTAAGTTAAAGCGCTCAAATTCTCTCAATTTGCTTGACCTTCCAATTTTTCCAATGTTGAGGGAATGGAATTACATTCTCCCTGGTCTGATTTATAGACCAGCAGTGAAACCGATTCTTGCCCTACGGATGAAGGCCCGAGTTTACGAGGTGAAGCACTCGGAAAGACCAATCGAAAAGTCCACGGAAACTCTATCTTTAGTAGCGAGAACATTGACTCACTCAGAGGCCATTTTCCGATCTTTCTTTGAAGGTGTGAGTGTGAAGCCAACTCGGTCTGTTCAAGTAGAAGAAACATGCCAAGATAAAAGAAGACGGAGCAAAAAACCCCTTTCTTAAGCAAAGAGGCACGAACGCAACGCTATCTAAAAACGTCCCGCACTTCTGTCAGGGAATAGAATGGAATCCGGGATCAAAGAAAGGGAATCCGTTAGAAATGTTTTGAAATGGATATTGTTCTCTCTTTGATTAGGGATTGCTATATGAAAAGAAGTGGAGTTTGAAAAAGGGAACGGAATGGTCAAACCGGAACTGCTAGAGGAACGAATTTTCAATAGCATAACTTGGGCTCCTAGAATATGGGGCCCTTGGGACAATCTATTTGATTGCAGGGACAGGTACGCTGAATATGACTGGGGATTTTCCTATGGGTATTGGAGCGGGTCCAAGCAGATTAAAGAGGATGAGTTGTCAGAGACTGCTATTTATTCGAATTATTTCTGGTATATTTATCATAAAAAGGAGGAGGTGCAAGAGACTGATTCGGACTTCTTGCAGAGTGGAACAATGCAGTACCAGACACGAGATATATCTTTCAAAGAAGAAGGCTTTTTTCGAATAAGCCAATTGATTTGGGACCCTTCGGATCCATTCTTTTTCCTATTCAAAGATCAGGCCTTTGTCTCTGTGTTTTCACGTCGAGAATTCTTTGCGGATGAAGATGAAGAGATGGCAAAGCGGCTTAGTACCAGTACCTGGAGAAAAAAGCCTCCTAAACATATGGCTAGCAACCGGTTCACCAGGAGTACGCAAGAAAGGCAAAAGCACTACGAATTATTGATTTAGGAATGGGAATGGGCTAGAACCCTGGGTTCTTCCTTATATAATTAATGGTCTTTTCATTCTAATACTCTATCCGAGAGTTCTCAGTATTTAGCAAAGCTGTTCCTATCTAACGGAAGGCTCCTGGATCAAATGACAAAGACATTGTTTGTGGAGAAAGAGGTGGCTTTTCCCGGATGAAATGAAACATTTGATTTGTGTAACAGGAGAAAGATTTCCCACTCCTTAGCCGTAAAGATATGTGGCCATGAAAAAGGGAGGGGATTCAGTGGAACAGGATTGGCCGGGCGGTAGAGTCGTGGAAAC
>Ga0157359_1000620_pt1 | contig 13310 bp, 15 predicted proteins | sample AttcapACBM3_FD_111482 | JGI IMG/M metagenome (GOLD analysis project Ga0157359, IMG submission 111482) | Fungus gardens microbial communities from leaf cutter ant in Botucatu, State of São Paulo, Brazil - Atta capiguara ACBM3 | ecosystem: Host-associated > Fungi > Mycelium > Unclassified ...
CTTTAGGCTTCCCAGTCGACCCGGAAGTAAAGATGATGTACGCAACGGTATCGCTATCAATTTCCGTCACATTCTCTTTATCGTGAACATCAACGTCGGTTAATTCGCTGACAGATCCATTAGAGACCACACACTCATGAGGAATTAACAATTTTTGCCTGAAAGCGCTCTCCTCACCTATATAGTTGTCCTCCGCTATAACCATATCAGGTTGAAGGTCCGAGATAATCATCGCCAACCGACTGGCTGGCAGGTTTTTATCCAATGGGCAAAAAGTGACGCCTTTCAATAAGCACGCATAGAAAAGGGCATATTCTGAAAATGACTTGTCCAAAAATGAGGCAACTCTTTTACCTTGAATTATTTTAACCGATTCAAAGTAATTTATTACCATTACCACCTCCAAATACAGCTCTGAAAATGTCATTTTTCTTTCAAAGTTATAATAGGCAATATTATTATTGCCCTGAAATTGCCGTATCATCGACAATAGATTACTTTTAGTCATTCTGGGCCTTTTTATTGATTGCAGAGTACACCCATGAAACGACTCCATCAAGCGTGTCCAAAATCTTTTCATCGCCAATATTACTGCCTAATGACAGGCCGTAAAATTTATTTATTTTGTAAACAAACTGAAGGATATCTACCGAATCAAGAATCTCTCTCAGTTTAACTTCTGTATCTATCTCTACGCTATCATCGTAATGGTTTAGTAATTTAATTTCATTTTTAAGTGTTTTTTCAATTTCAGATTTTTGCATATACCACTATCCATTATTATTGGTTTTATGAACCCTCACCAATGCGGCGATGCGACTTAGCCCTCCGGGCTAAGTCGCGCTGGTTCCTGCATCCATCATTAAATATCGCGATTTTTAGTTAACACGTTTTGTGCAATGGATTCGATATAATCAGAGATGGTTTCATCTTTTTCTAAATAAGGTACAAGCGTGCGAGTTTTGTCATACAGAGCACGCGTTCTTTTCGACAGACCAGCCGTTCCCCGAATGTCGACGGCCTGACAGGCACACAGTAATTCGAACGAGAATACATATTTCAGATTCTTTAGCTGTTCTCTGACACGGCGAGCGGCAACCAGCCCAAAGGAGACAATATCCTGAAAGTCTCCGGTGGTGCTAAGCGACTGAATTGACATTGGCATACAGGAGGCTCTGGATTCAGCGGTAATCGATGCTGTCATGAATTGCCCCCCCATAAGTCCCAAACGTAACCCCGCATTTTCAGCACAAAGAAATGGAGGTAAACCGTTGCTGTTGGACTTATCCATAAACCGGTCAATTCGACGGTTGGCGAGGTTCATCATCGTCACCAGCGCAATATTCAGGTGATCCATAGCCATGGAGACATATTGACCATGGAAGTGTCCATTATGGAATACCTCCTCTGTGGTCTGGTCAATCAACGGATTGTCATTGGAAGAATTCAACTCGTTAGTCAACGTTTGTTTGATATTCTTCAGCGTATCCGCAACGGGCCCAAGAATCTGAGGTGTACAGCGGATTGAATACGCGTCCTCAATCTGATGGCTACTCGCTTTGACCAAGCCATCCATTTCCTCAGCAATCAGCTTTTCGACTTCATGTTCGTTTACGGCCAGCGAAGAGTCGGCTAGTGTTTCCCATACGGTCGTCGCCACTTCCAGCTGCCCTTGATGCGGCTTCATGCGGTGTACGGCGGGTTCAAACGGTTTAGTTTTACCGTGCAGCCCTTCAATTGACAATGAGGTCACGGTAAGGTAAGTGTCGAATAATTGCTTTACTTCGTCATAGAGTAATACCCCTAAGCCCACCATGGCTGACGTGCCATTAATCAAAGCCAGTCCTTCTTTAAAGCTGAGTTCCATGGGTGAGATCCCCGCTTTTTCAAGCGCCATCGCCCCACTCATCTGTTCGCCCTGGTAACGGGCTTTCCATTGACCAGTGCAAACCAGCGCAATAGCTGCCAGCGGGCCCAAATCGCCACTGGTTCCCAGCGAACCTTTTTCAGGGATGCAGGGAACGATTCCCTGGTTATAAATTTCGATTAGTTTTTTGAAGTTAACGATCGAAATGGCCGAGTTGCCACGGGACAATGAGACGATTCGCGCCAGCATGGTCGCCCGAACCGTTGTATCGTCGAAATATCTTCCCACATTGGTTGCAACAGCATTAATTAAGTTGTTCTGTAGCTCACTGGCTTTCGCAATAGGAACGATATAGTTAACGAACCCCCCCATGCTCGTATTGACACCATAAATTACCCTTTCATCCGACACCATGCTCTCCAGAATGTCGCGCGATCTTGTCACTCTATTAACAACTTCATCATCGAGTGTGACAGGTTGATGATCTCTCGCCGCGCGTGCAATCTCTTCCAGGGATATATCTTTACCCGATGAGATGTGGAAATGCATTTTTTCAGTCTGAGACAATGTTTCGTTACGAGAAAGAACGGATTGACGACCGTTTTCGTTTACAATACTCATTATAACCCACCGATTAATTTCAACTCGTATTAGCCGCCTGAACGGTTAATTATAAATTTGTTTTTTACAAAATTTCATATGAATGATGACCGATTAAAACTGACAGACTCGTTACATCAAATAAATGATCTACTTAGACTTAATGCATTTATCTTTTAAGCAAAATGCAGATAAACCTATGCATAGTAAAGTATTACCGATTTTGAACCTTGCATTCAATTTAATCACTATCCATTGAGGATATGCAGACTATTAGTCCATTTCCTCATAAACTCATTTTCAATCTGAGTTTGACAGTAGAATGTGACAAGAAAGAATAGAATGATTGGTATTGGTGAATGCTTCGCAGTGGTACAGGTATTTCGAATCAAGACGACTGAGCATTTTGGTTACTAAGAGATAGTTGGGTCTGATATCACCAGCATGCTGAATATGCAGGTTATCCAAACCGACTAAATAGCCAATATAATCGGGATCCAGTTCATTTTTTATGTGAATACCCGCTGCCTGAGCTAATGATTCGACAATCAGTGGCCATGAATTTTGACAATACTGCTTATAGGTCTTCTCTGCATTGAAATCCGCCCTGGCCGTCATTTCATACTCAGACATACCCTCTACGGTAGCAATAAAAGAAAAAGGTTGAGCATGAGCCCCTTTCACAAAATCTGGCATGGCTTATAATCTCTTTGGTAAGGATGGAAGTTAATGAACCCTGAGAAGTCAGGATTAATACTCTTCATCTCTTTACTGCTTTCATCAATATTCTCAACAATGTCATCTACGCGTTGGGGGTCGTTCACATACTGCTTAAAATCAAAGTAGTCCCAGTAAAACAGCTCCACCTTATGTAAGGCCAGCACGTCCTGTAGCGTCCTCCACACGAATCGCTCAAGACCAAGGATCTTTCTGTACGAATGGTGATGAATGGCGTTAAGTTCTAAATCACCACGTCGATATCTTTTCCATAGATCGGTAAAGAGGTTGGATTTGATTCTCGGGATATTATCAAATTCAAAATCGATAAAGGATTGAGTCTGGTTTTTTTCAATAATCTCGTGCGTAATCGTTGGATCCAGAATTTGCCATTTTTGATTTGAAGAGCACCAGTACTCAAGGACGATGTGTTCCGCATAGGAGTTAGGTTCAAAATATTCACACAGGCAGAATCGATATCGCGCCGGAATCGACAACTCACGCAGGATACCAAGACATAACAGTGAAATCGTTTGGCAATTGCCAATGATTTTCTTTTCAAAAGCATTCTCTGTTGTTAAATCCAGCCCACGTCTCGTCGCTTCCTGCAGAACTTCTGTGACTGTGCGCAGTTCGAAGTCTTTAAGCCGGGACAGAGGGATCTTGTAAGCATTGACACCGCTTTGATGCTCGATAAGATTACGACAACTTCTGGCAATACTTAGCAGTGAGCTGTCATTCACATCGAGATGAGGCGCCGCATCGCCTGGTGCCGTAATATCTGATTGAGTTGAATAATCGATCATATCATTGCGCTTTTATGTAACTGACTTTAAGTATTTTACCTGCGTCGTTTTTGACAGTGCAAACAACCTTATCCACACGGTCGTTGACTTTCACAATAACTTTTTCGTTAGGCAGAACCGTCTTATAAAACCGTGCATTATCAATTGCGGAAATATTTTCTACCCCTGTTTTTAACAGATGACCATAGATGGTATCTAATAGTAGTACACCCGGAACTATAGGGTTATCGGGGAAATGCCCTTCAAAAAAAGCACAGTCGCTTTGAAATAGCATTGAGAATATTCCATTTGAGACGGTGTCAATAACAGCCCCATGCGTATTTTTGTGGCTCATAATACACTTCCTCTCAAGGACATTTGATATTTACTAAGAAAACAGGATGTTAATGAAAAGGCGATGGAACGCGTCACTTTCGTCAATGGAACGAAATACACGTACTGCCTCTCCTTTTCGTTATTAAACGCTATTTCGTCTCACTGTCATGGCTTGAGATGATGCATGCACCCACATTAGAGGAGAGATCAATCGCTATTACCATTACGTGACACTTGACGCCTGTCGAAATCATCTCAGTTGCGTCAGCAATATGCGTCATAAAGCCGGATGAGAGTCTATTATCTTTATTACTTTCCACAACAAGATGAGGGTGATATTGGCTCAATACCTGTTTGACCCCATCGACAATGCTGCTGTCCATCAACGCATTTGATACGAGGCAATGATCTATTTCGTTAAAACTTATGCAGGCTTCTTCAAGGGAATCGAGGACAAGCCGCTCAAGCAGGCGATGGAACCGTTTATCATTCCTGAGCACTAGTCCGTTCCATGATGAATGAAGCATGCTGCGAATCCATGCTGCAGGCGCGTGATCACTGCTGGAAAGTTGCTGCCTGCCAGAAAGAAGAAGGGCCGCACTTCCTTTAGACATCACATAGTCTGCTCCGGCAAAAACGTGATGGACAAGATCTTCCTGAACCGGTGTCACATCGTCACTTGAACAGGCAATCATAAAGTCCTGTGTACCCTTTCTAAGAAGATCCACAGTATATTCGAACGCCGCTGTCGGACTACACACTACTGTCGAATGACCAATTAACTTGTGTGCAATAGAGACCTGACCACAGGTTGCGCTCACAATATGTCCCGGAAAGTGACGCGCACTTGCATACCTGGGATCACCGTCATAGATCGATGTAAGGTAACTTTCCAGACAGCGCTGTGGGCGCAGTGAATTGCCAGTAATGACCCCAGCCCGGGCATTACTGTGTAAGACCTGCTCAAAACCATTCACCACATCCCCTACCGACTCAATACAATATTTAATTTCTGGCGAGTCGCGTTTAAACCTCTTATTTTGCAGATGAAGCTGACACTCTTCTTTCACAACCCCAGTTTTGGCGCCGGTAATCGTTTTTACCATCCCGTCATTCGTACTTGCTTTCAGAATAGGTATGGCTGACCGGGTATATTTGACCGGCCGTTCATTCGCTCGTTTAGTCACAATAACGGAACTGTTACTGCCACCGAATCCAAAACTGTTTGCCAGGACGGTACGGACTTTGTCGGCCGGGTAATCCCTGTAGTGGAGGTTTATGGGGCTGCACCCTTCCCGCAGTCCTCTCAGGTTGTTATTTTCTGGCGTGATGCCCCTATCCAGCAGGGACAAGATAGTAATCAACTCTATGATGCCAGAGGCGCCTAACGTGTGGCCGTAAAATGGCTTCATTACACTGACTGGAACATCAAGACCAAATAGTTTCTCGTAAGCTTTTGACTCAGGGATATCATTTGCACCGGTACCGGTAGCATGTGCTGAAATCAAATCGACGTCATTTCTTCTCAGGCCTGCAGCCGTTAATGCTGCATCGATGGCCTGGGTCGCACCCGCTCCATTCGGCTCTGGGGATGTTTCGTGATACGCATCGCTGGAAGCCCCGTAACCGGTGACTAACCACTTGTTATTAACGCCATCTTTGTTTTTAGTGAGTATGAGTATGCCCGCTCCTTCCCCTAAATTAATCCCTTTAGGCTCAGAAAATGGCGCACACCGGCCTTCATTCAACGCACTCAGACTGTTGAAACCAGCTACGACGGGAAGATCGATACAGTCAGAACCACCACAGATCACCAAATCCGCTTTATCGGTATCAAGCAGATCTGTCGCTATCCCTATTGCCGTTAAGCTCGACGAGCAGGCGGAAGAGATAACAATTTTCTTACCTTGTATATTGTAACGAGCAGCAATAGCGTTGCCACAATGCGATAACATTGAAGACATCAGTTCGCTATACGATACGCTGTCCTGCTCATTGTTTAGCACCTTATTAAACATTTTTGAGTAGCTATCAGTGCCGGAATTATAGCTGCCTAAAACGACAGAAACTCGACGCATATCGTACTCAGCCAGGTTGATTCCTGAGTTTTTGATAGCGGCTTCCGTGGCTCTCAGCGCGAAAATGGAGGCATTATTCATCCAGCCTTTTTTTCCGAAAGATTCCGTGCTCTTTTTATCAAATACGGATACCGTAGCATTCTTAATCCCCAGCTCATTGTATTCAGAGTTGTTGATTAACCGATGATGATCTGAACAAAAATGTGTTAACTCGTCTAAATCAATAACAGGTGGGGTGTAGATTCCCATACCTGAAACTACAATTGAATCTTTCATTATCTCGCCTTATTAACTCTAACAAAACTTCCCACCATCTATATGGAGCACCTGACCAGTCATGTAATAACAGTTATCGCTGCACAACATTTGAACGATTGAACTCACGTCTTTCACACAGCCTGTTCGCTTTAATGCTGATACCTGTAACACATGGGAATAGGTGCTTTCAGGAAGATCCTGAGTCATATCAGTCCTGATGTAGCCTGGAGCAACGGCATTCACAAATATATTGTAACTGCCGAGCGTTCTTGCACATAAGCGAGTAAAACCATTCACTCCTGCTTTTGTCACGCTGTAGGCGACCTGGCCTGCGTTCCCACATAGAGAGGTGTTTGATGATATGTTAACAATTCGTCCGGGTTCATCATTGCTGGTCGACTTTTTCAAAGAAGGGACTGCCGCCAGCGTCATGTTTATCACGCCTTGAAGGTTGGTCGATAGCACAGCTTTGTTTTCTGCTTCATCGCAATTGACGAATTGTTTACTCAGCGTCACTCCAGCATTATTCACCAGAATATTAATCGTCCCGTACTCGTGTTCAATTGCTTCGACGACTGACTGACACATGTGAAAGTCCTGGACATCTAACTTATGAACGGAACAAGTTACATTGCTGTCTTCCAGCGTCTGCCTGGTCTGTTCTGCGCTTCGGGCATCGCGTGTATACGTTAATGCGATATGGGTATTTTCAAAGGCGAGATCCCTGCAAATCTCTCGTCCGATCCCTCTTCCTCCTCCAGTAATGAGGACGACCTTCTTAGACATAGTCAACCACTCCATTTCCTAACCGTATAGTCGCCCCATTAATTGGGAAGTTATTTTCAATCATAGATAGAATGAATTTAGAAACGTCTAAATAGCTATTCGACTTATATTTTAATGCGTAGTTTTTTAAAAGCTCTTTACCCTGCCTGTTGAGGCTTAGCTCTTTTAATTCAGGCTGAATAACTAGCGAGTTGAAAACCATATTATATCGCGAATATTCTTTCGCCAGGGATTTCGACATTGATATTACGGATTCATTGTATGTGGGCGAGCTATCATTAGCATCCAGATAACCAAACGAATCATCTTTTAATAAAAAGAAAAACCTGGAGCCATCTGATTTCATGTTAGTCAACACTATTCGTTTCAACACACGCATTAAATAGTGTATGTCATCAACTAACCTGCCTGAGAAAAATTCATTACTGTTATGGCTGGCATCACCATTAAAAATGGACCTTAGCCATTCCTCTTCATTAAACCTTAAATCAACAATGATATTCTCATATATGAGACTATGTGTTTCCAGTTTCTTTATCAGGTCTTCTTTCACATCATCGCTATCATTCAATGAAAACAAGTCGAGGCTGTTTTCAGTGAGATTATCCTTTAAGCAATCAACGATTGCTGATTGATAATTATTTAAAATCAAGGTTTTCATATTATCGGGTACTATCTGCGGATTGAACAATCAGCCCCCATGGCGCTTAGGGCGTGGAATAGTATTCATTTTCAACTAACTTGAATAATTTTCTTTAGAATTATTCTCAGCGAGAAGCACATTTATCAATAACCAATTCAGCCAGAGTCAAAGGAGATTGACAGTGTTTTTCCATCAATTCATGGGTGATTTCCCCAAGATCAATACTGTATTCTTTTTGGATGCCAACAAAAATGTCCAGAACATCGACAGAATCTAAAGCCAGACCTTCTTCAGTCAATAGAGGGGTGTCATCTTTAATGTCTGACAATTCATGTCCCCATTCACTGAGTTCGAGATCTTCAAAGATAATCTTTTCTTTAATGTGGTTGATTACTTCATTTATATTCATGTTTATCCTTAGTCTTTTAGGTAACTTTAACGTTTACCTATTCTTTAAGCAGTTAAATAAATCTATCAATTCAATATGACTCTACTATGAAGTGTAATATTTCTGTCACCTCCCAGAGTAGTTGGTCTGGTTGAATTAATATTTTTCAGGAGTGGTAACTTTCCATTTTTGCGACGTAGCTTATCTGGCTACAGGCACTCGAAAAATTTACGGCCAACATGAGAAAGTTAAATGATTACACACCAGATGTTGCGAAGCGTACGGCTTCTTTACGGCGGACAAACTGGGTCCAGTTACCCTCGGTCAATGACCTGTTATTCTCTTTACGACGGTCCTTTTTGAGTTTCCTCAACAGACTTCGGTTAGCAACATCACGCAGATCTGTACCGGAGTGGTTCAGTGCTGGAGAAGATAACTTACTGAACACAATATTCTTTTCCGCAACGACCTTACTCTCAGGAATATTCCAGTTGTAACAGGAAGAGCGATCGGAGCATTGGACTAAGGCAGCATACAGATACTTATTACCAACGGAGCCAAAATATTTAACCCGAAGTATGCGTGAAGAGGGAGAAATCTCACTACCAGGCTCAACGGGGATATCAGATGTAATTGATGTCAGATAGACGATTCGTAGGACCATGCTAACGCACTCCCTGCCGTGAATTCATGTATACGCAGCATACATATGGGCACCTGGCAGTGCCCTTGCCACTTCTTTATTCTAAGGTCTCGAACAGATCGAGACCGGGATATACCGTTTTTTCCCGTCCCTTGCGGTAACGGTCTGCGCCTTCGGTGATAGCGCCGTATTTAGTTAGGGCATGTTTAGCGTCCCCCCTGCGCCCCTCTCGGCGCTTTGGGACTACAACTCACGTTAAAACTCTATCAACGCAGGCTGCGAGTTGCAATTCGGGTTTCTGCACTTTGCAAATTTAACCACATATATAATATGGGCCTATGACACTAGCTATTCAGCTAAATGGTATATGCATATTATATATATGGATATTTTATCAAAACTTAAAAAACACCTATCAAAATTGACACTAAATTCATAAGAACTCAGCAGACCTGCCCCACGGCATTGACGTCAAGCCTGGTTAACGTTTTATCAGGCTGATAAAGTGGAATGCCGACACCTCTGACAGCGTATAATGGCAGGCAAACGCCTCTCGTTGCCACGATATATTCATCGCCGCTGATAGTACTCTGGCTGGTTTCGACGGCAATAACGCGGTCGCAGTGCTGCCGTAAATGCAATACGTCACCATCAGTTGATAGATACAAATCTTTGCTGATGTGCATTACCTGCGGTTTTTTAGGGCCAATAATAACTGCTATTCTATCTAAATCGCATTTCAGGCGGCGAATAACTGCCTTGCCCGATCGACTATGATGTTTATTGTCTTCACACCAACTTTGCATCTTCAGACCCTGAAATAGTATGTCCCTTTCTGCAAGCGGTGCAGCGTATCGGTAACATAACTGTCCGCCTATAGAGAAAGCAGGTCGTCAGTATCGGCTGGAGATAACATTCCAGCAGAAGTCTCTAATACCCGCTTATCATGAATACCCGTGCAGTTGTCAGGCCAGTCAAATCACCACCAATAATCAGAAGTTCTGGTTCCATAACCTGATAAATCTATCATCGATATATTCATGGGGGGTATATCAAAACATTTAGTCCGGCTAAACAATTGATTTTTTTTTATCAGGGTATAACTCCTGGTTAATCACCCTGAGCTGGGTTCGTAGTTGGATGCAGAGAAAATCGACAAATTTTTGTGTGACAGGGCTGAGAGAGACATCGGCGCGGCGCAACAGGTAGAGGTTAATTTTCATTGGCGGTGAAATAGGATGGATCATATTCGGGGGCAGATTATGGCGAGCAGTGAAAATGTCGGTGATGCTGCATCCTACACCACGTTTGACAAATTCTGTCGCCATGTAGCAGGTTTCCACATTCAGCCGTGTCGTGGAAAAATCCCGGCGAGTGGCGATGAAGGTAGAAAGTGAGTGGGGACCCGGGGAAATCCAGCGCTGCTGATCAATGTTTTCAATCTCGACAGAACCCTGCCGATAGTCTTTATCAACATAAACTAGTGGCACTTCGGCTATTAGTGTGGCCATGATTTCACCCTGCTGAACAGGTTGCAGAGTCAAGGCAAGATCGATTTCGCGCAGGTCCAGTTTTTTGACCAGTGTCTCAGTATGTTCGGTTGTTAAGGTCATCACCAGATTGTTGTTCTGTTTGTAGAAATTTGTGGCGAGTTCCGGTACCAGGCTCAAACCCAAACAGGGTAAACAACCCAGGGTGAATTTTGCGCGAGGATCGCGGGCCAGGTTGTCAGCCAGTAAACGCAGGTTATCCAGATCCTGATATATACTCTGGGCTTTTTCGAAAAGCGCGAGCGCTTCGCTGCTGGGCAATAGCTTACCGCGGACCCGCTGAAAAAGCTTAAAACCGAGCATCAGCTCCGCGTTTTTCAGCGATTTGCTGGCAGCCGGCTGAGAGATGTTTAGTGCTTCCGCCGCACGTGAAAGCGACCCGTATGTCATTACAGTGTAAAAGATTTCCAGATGACGAAGTTTCATAGACTATTAACTCAGAGTTATGGGCCACGAAAAAAAAACCACTTTATAACAAAAAAATTCGTCATAAGTTCAGTGTTGTAACATTGTTATACTTATTCGCTTAACTTTAGCCTAAAGAACAGGATATCGATCAAGCAGATAGGCATAAAAACATGCAGAGTCATTGGCAGAATTGCGCGCCTCAAGCGGTATATCAGACGAATCCAATGATAAAACCGGTGCTCATTACGTATACAGAACACACAGCACAAAAAGTTGCAAAACTCACATTTAAAATGGCATCAGAGTAAGCAAAACGGTTAACCAGTAGTCAGCAACACTACACGCCGGAAGTGAAAGCAATGTAATGCGACCGGTACAATAAGCCTTGCGAAAATGGGAAGTGGCTCAACATCAAATCTCATCCTCTCGGAGCAGCTCGATCTGAAAGAAGTGATTGAAGAGCAAGTTGAACAGCTAAGTTTCCTTTCAATGGAGGATACAGAACTTCAGGAGTTGGCAGGGACAATTACCGAAAAGCTGATGGAATATACTATCGATATTCCTCGCATCGTGCTTTTGCCAGAATGTGAACTTAATCATGCGTTTAATGACTTTAATCTTTCTGTGTGGACAACACCAAAGGATGATGTCATGCGCGTAACTCAGGGGTTTGATGTAGTACATCCAATTACGTTTAACTCTGCCGGTAATGAAAAAAAGGAATTTCCGTATCGCGATACACGGAGGAGAAAAAACAAAGTCCACCAGATGATTCTTACTTTTTTTGCTAAATACTGCTATCCCTGTCAGGGATTTAACTCTGTCGATGAGGAGCATCGTCTGGCACAAATACTTATGGATGATCCTTCTGACATTCGGTAGATGAAAATTCACCCTGGTCAGTTCCGTATTTAATATACCAATGGTAGAAATCATAAACCTTATTTTGTTGTCGAAATGAACAATGGTTATTGCCTGATAGAGCCAAAAAAAGCGCCTGAAATCGACATCTCATCGTAACCCATGCCCTTAATCACCTTATTAATGCTGGCCTCGCTTATAGTTTTGCCCGCGTCATTACGGCCAGAGAAAACAAAGCGGCCACGTCCGGTTAGCTGATGGATTTCTTCCAGTAATATTTTTGCCTGGCGGGAAAGCGGAACAACGTGAGGACGGCGCATCTTCATTCGTCCGGCGGGGATCTGCCAGATACCCTTTTCTAAATCAAACACAGCCCACTCAGCACCACGTAATGCAATCGTGCGTGTACCGGTAAGCATAAGCTGCCGGGTAGCATTTTGAGTCACTCAGCTACCGTTATACTCATTAAAGGCACGAAGAAAGACGCCTGTCTGGTCAGTCAGTCAATGTGGAAAGTGCTTTTGATGTGGCGCTTTGAGTGCGCCAGCTAAATCAACAACGGGTTGTGCTCAGCCTTGCCGGTAATAACCGCCCAGGTAAATATCTGTCGGCTTACCTGCCGGTTTTTTTAGCTTATCCAGAACGCCGTGTTGCTTCGTCTTGCTAAGCACAGCAAGCACTTCAGCTGCTTTAATTTCGGCAATGGCTCGCTTACAAATAAACGGAAATACATCTTTCTGCAGGTGCTTTGGTATGTCATCAGCATATCCCTGTGACCAGTTAGGGTGATGATGCTCATGCCATTCAATCGCCATAGCCTCAAAGTTGTTACTGACAGCCAGAATCTTTGCCTGCTTTTCGCTCTGTTTAACTTCGCCCGGATCGCTTCATATGGCTATGGTTCGTTTTGCTTCGTCACATATTGCCCTTGCTTCCGCTAACATCACGTCAGGATATCCCCCCAGCGCCAGCAGCTTTTCTTTACCAGCAACACGTTACTTTAATTGTCAGTAGCGTGAGCCATTAGTATTAAACAGAAGGTAAAGGCCGCCGCCATCAGAGAGTTTATAAGGTTTATCCCTGGCCTTTGATATATTCACTGTGCGGGCATTCAGTTTCAATTTAGGGGTATCTCATCTTATTGAACAAGAATTTACCCCCATAGGATTATAGATTTCAAAAGATGCGATTGTACTTCAGGATAAGAGGCCTTGCGGGAGGGCGCTTGAATACAGGGTTTTAGTGGACTGCTCGAGACTTCAGGAGAAGAGAATTTGGTACGCCCTACAGGATTCGAACCTGTGACCTACGGCTTAGAAGGCCGGTGCTCTATCCAACTGAGCTAAGGGCGCATGGAGATGGCACGGATTATACGTCGGGAAGCGGGTAC
>Ga0157359_1000622_pt1 | contig 13299 bp, 8 predicted proteins | sample AttcapACBM3_FD_111482 | JGI IMG/M metagenome (GOLD analysis project Ga0157359, IMG submission 111482) | Fungus gardens microbial communities from leaf cutter ant in Botucatu, State of São Paulo, Brazil - Atta capiguara ACBM3 | ecosystem: Host-associated > Fungi > Mycelium > Unclassified ...
AAAATGAAACTGTTCCACAAATATTGGGTTTTTCTGCCTACTAAATAGTCAGAAAAGAAAAGAGAAACTTTCAGATCAAACCTTGCTTTGTCCAAAATAAGTGAAATCAACTAATAATTTAAGAATAGAAAGAATTAGGCAATATTGAATACCAAAGTACTTGTTTGAAAATTCTCAACCCAACCTAAGCAAATTAAGTGGGTAAGGAAGACACCTGTGTCCATTATCGATCATGTTATGAACTTAAATCCTTAGAGTTGGATAAAAGAACAAACTCTTGTATTAGAGTAAACACAAAAGAACTTGATAGAGATCCCTTTACAAACTAGTCTATCTTTTATACTACTAACCATAGTCTGTGCTTACTACTGTGCACCCTACCCTAAATGACCATGTGTAGAACATGAGATCAACATGTGGTATCCATGTTATATGACATCATTTGTTTTAGAACCTTCTACTTTATTCTTCCAAGTCTTGTGACTAATGTTGTGACCACACCATCAGATTGTGACTGATGTGACAGTGTGACTGATCACTTCTGACCCTAACCCTAACTGTTCTAAAAATAGAAAAATGAAAAGTAAATCCAAAGAAAAATAAAATAAATAAAGTCCACTTCTTGCGATCTTGACAGATTACTATTTGAGTTCTTCCAGTTCATTTGAATGAATAAAGTTGTTTGCTATTAACTGAAATTGTAAGTGTTTGCTGATAACTTTTTTTATTAATTTTTCCAGCATATGATGACACTTATAAATTCTTTTCTTGAAAAAAGACTCTACAGCAATAGCAGTTTGGTTGATATTTTCTCTAACAAATAACACATTGATTTGTCAGTTTTGTACTGAATTGAATGTTTAATTTAAGACTTGTTAGAGATCTTTAATCTTAATGCAAGATTAACCATTATGTTGGATTGTTTCTATAGCTGGTATTTTTTGTTTCTTGACTGTTAGAGTTGTAAAAAGTAGACTTCATTTTATTTTATTTTTCTTTTCCATTTTCATTTTATTTTCAATTTATTTTCTAGTTTTAAACTTAGAGTTAGGAGTTAGCATGACATCATAAGTCACTGTTACAAGCTGTCACACTACAATGCTGTCACAGTCACATCACCACATGTTTACATAATATAATAATAAAAAGTAAAAGATTCTAGAATGATGAGATTATAACAATATATATAATATATGTTAGCCTTAAAGTATACACATGGTTATTTAGGGTAGGCTAAAGTAGTGGAGCATGGACCATAAGTAAATTAGTATATAAGATAGATCATCTTGTACAGAGTTTTCTATCAAGTTCTCTTATGTTAACCTAATATAAGGTTTTTATTTTTGATCCACTCTAAGATCTTGAGTATGTAATATTGACCTAGTCCATTAAATTCCAAGGTTTACAATTACTTGATACTATCTTTTGAATCTTGTTATCAAGGAAGATATATTTAGTCATTTTTACTATTCTTTTGAAGTCTTTCCATTCCTTGACTCTTTTGAATAATCTGTTAAACTATGAGTTTCACTTGACAATTCTCATTCCATTAATCCTTAAATCACTTCATTATGTTAACTAGGTACAAGTGTTTGAACCATGTTGACTCTGATAAATCTACATATTCTTGGACTATGTATTTGAAAGAATTCTTGTCAAAAATATTTGAAGTATTGATATTCTTGAAGCTCTTGATGAGTTCAAACATGAACTTGGCTTCTTTTTTGTTATTTTTCACAATAGAACATCTTTTATTTTGAATGAACTCTTCCTTGATGATTATGTCCATAGTGAGAAAGATGTGATTGGATGGAAAACAAAATTCCAGAAAAAATTCTGTGGTTATTAATTTCAGCTGAACTTGATCACAGAAAAAATAAGTCAATAACTAAGTTTGCATTGTTGTTATTGTTAGAGTATCAAGTGAAAACCTGTTAGATGAATGAGAAGAGACTTAGATTAAAGGAGTCTGCAATTTCTAGCAAAGTGTCGCTATAAGACAAATGAAATTGGCTTTAGTATCTTTAAGATACTTTAAAGCAGACTGACTATCATCAGAATAAATGTTAATCATGAAGAAAATAGAACCATTGTTAAAAAATGAAAAGTAGCAAATATCTTTGTAGTTAAAAATATCTTTTTATAAAAAAAAATACATAGTAATTAAATGAATGTTGATATAGGAAATGACTCTTAGGTAATCATGCTTGTCAGAATTCTGTCTAGAAAAGGTAATTCAATTTGGATAATTTGGGATATCTACAACTTTATCACCCTCTTTACTAGAAGAACTTAGAATAGCATGTATAAACAACCAAGGAGGTTCTTGAATAAAAAGAATATCAAAAATTTTTTGTATTTCCAATATTAAGTCTATAAGAGCCCTGTTCTTTCAAACATTTTGTGAGAATATTTTAAGACTTTTAATAATTATACTTGAGTGCTGCTCATAGTTGAGTGAATTGATTGCTTTCTAGTCTCCCAGATTTCTTGATACTTCTTAGTGTGCCATTTTTTGTTAAATCAATGCCTCCAGAATGGGTAGATGTTTGAGTCAGCTTAATACTCTCCTTTACAATTTAAGTATTTGAAGGTATAAGGGCATAGCTTGTCTTGTTTTGTTTTGAGTTGAGATGGGTTAATTTTGAAATTTGCCTTGTAGTACCAGGTGAAGTAGTGATGATGTTCAATCTTATGGAGACCATTGCATTTGATGCATCTTGATCCTTGTGCTCCATATACAAAAGTAATATATTCTCACTTCCAGCAATTCTTGCATTGAGGGATACCAGAGTTCATATTAGTACCACAAATCATGGAAATGTGTCTTCCTATATTGAAGCAATGGTTAATAAGAGTCTTACCAGACATACTGCTCCAGAAATCCCAGATGTCAATCCATATAATAGCTATGTCACAAACTTCATTCAGCTTGTATCTCCACAATCAGTGGACCAATTTTCACAAACTAAGTTGCACTGTAAAGCCCCAAATGAGGGCTATCTGCACATATGTGGGATGTACAAAAGCAACAACAAACAACCAAGATATCAGGTCATCAGTAACTGTAAAATCTTTGTTTGCTAATATCTCATGAATGACTGGACAGATTTGTATGATCAAACTTGCATTGAAAAGTGCTCATCAAACTGTTTCCAATTATATATGGTATATTATATAGAAATAAGTATTAATAGAAGTACAAGCATATCAATGTAGTGATATAATTAGTTACCTTTTAAAATTAGCCTGACAGCTGCTATGACAGATAACAGCTCCCATCAGGTATGAGTTTTAATCATGTAATAGAAACAGCTTGCATATAGACTATCACTCTTTTGTATATATCTCTATGTCTGGAGATTAGATCTCAGACTTAACAATATTATTTATTATTAATTTTCATCATTCTTTATTCTTTATTATCTGTATTGATCTTAATCATCATTGTCATCATTATTGAACTTTTAAATCACTTCTAAACCTCTAAGAGTACATCTAAGATTCAGATATCACAAATAAGTAAGTAGTTCATTTTATGATAAGCCATATCAGACTTTGGAGATACTTTGATAACTCATGGCTTAGATGTGAAGTGAATATTATCAAAAATGTAAGTGGATTTGATGATCAACTCCATCACATTAGAATCTGTGGGTGTGCTAGTGCCCTCAATAAGATATGGAATTCCAAGTATTTTCAAGTATGACTTGGATTATAGAAGACAAGCTTATTGGATATTATTATTGTCTACTGAATTGATATTTTTGATGTAGCTTTCAACAACATTGAGGTCAGAAGATGAAGCAACTTTGTTTGATATGACAACAAGACCATAGTGGTTAGATCTAATAAAATCAATGAAAGTATCTAATTTAATATCTTTTAAGGCTCTGTTTAAGTTGGCAACATGTTCATCTGAAGATGCCACAAATTTGGAGATGTTGTCATAGTCCATAAGAACAATAATCTGCTTGTGTAATGGATCTTCGATCATTATGTTGATATATAGTTTTGTTTTTCCTGTATCATTTATTGTTCTGTATATATTCTCTATTTTCTTGTTCAGGTGATTGAGAAAGCTATCTTTGAGTTTGAGAATATCATTTACATTTGCAGATGATGCTTGTATGTATGTATGCCTAGCAATATTGCTTAATTGGTTCTGAGACTTATTGGTATTTTTTCTATGGAACCTTGATTTGCTCAATTCCTTCTTAGACAGTCTGAGAAAGATTGGGGATGGAGGAAGAGAGAGATGAGAAGCACTCAAAAACTCAACAGACTTCAGATCTAGAGTTTTAGAGGAATTTTTGCTGCTTTTACAAACTAGAATATTGTTGGAGAATTTTTCAGACATTTTTTGACAGAATGTCTTACTCTTATTATCTGAGTTTAATTTGCTCCATCCTCCCTCAAAGATAGATGATACAAAAGTTCAAGCAGCTTTTCCAAAGCCCTCTAAATATGAGATATCTTTCTCCCTGTTATGCTTGATATTTCTGTTCTTAATAAAATCCACTATATATATAAGAGATATTTCAATGTTCTTTGTGTTGATAGACTGAGAGTTTCTGTTGCCAAATATAGATATATGATGAGTTTGCCCATTCCAAAAATCAGAATTAGCTGGTTGGTTTGCTACATACAGAATAGAAGAAGAGTTGAAACTATTTGATTAGTCTACATTGGTGTTTAAGTTCAAAGCATATTCCACAGAAGATAGAGGCATGTTGGTTGAACTGTCAGCCCCATTGTGAATGCTTGTCTCCTCTCTCTTGGTAGACACATATAATAGACTGAAAATTTCTACCTGTATCTGTCCTACCCAAGTAGGATCATTGCTTTGAATCCCTATTCTTTCTATATAGAATATAGATGAGACACTAGAATTAGCTGATGATTTTTTAGAAATATTTGTGCTTGACATGTTGAATCTTCCTCTTGAAGCATCCATGTACACATCCTCAAAGACATTGTTAAGCTTTTAAAGTTAAATATAGCTAAAGTAGTAGAAAAAAGAGTTTTATTCACAGTTTCTCTGTTATGTGCTACTATCTAAGATGGTGGTAAAGAGAGAAGCATGCTATTTATTTTCTTTTCCTGTTCCATTTTCATTTTCATTTATTTTATTAATTAAGACTTAGGATTAAAATTTAGTATAACATTATATATAACTATTATAATTGTCATATACTGTGACAATGAATGATAGCTGTCACATGTTAGTCAAATGTCACAGTCACATTATTATGTGACATGGAAGAAAAATATAAAAGGTTCTGAAGTAATAACATTACATAATATATTTTCTACATGTTGATGTTATAAATAGTATATAATCTTTAGAGTAGGTTAGATGTAGCTCAGCACAGACTATCAGCATAGTGTATATAAGGTAAACAACTTTGTGCTAGAAGCTCTATCAAGTTCTTTTGTGTTAACTCTAATACAATGTTTCTTTCTTGACCTAACACTTTGAGTCTTAAATTGTAACAGAAACCTATATAAAGCACATGATAATACAGACTTCCTAGAACAATCTTAGCTTCAGCTTATATACTATGCAGTTTATCTACTACATAGTTACAACTTCAGAAGTGGAGTGGAGTCTAAGAGAAATGAGTTCTGATAAAAGATATGTTGTTGAAAGAAACTAGAGTTTAACTATTGCTGTTATTAATTATTAGACTAGAGAAATACAGTATATTTACTAGTTCTTATATACTATACAAGTAAAAGAAGAACTTAGGGGTTTGGAGTATAGTCCCAAGCAGAGGTTTCAGTGGTGAAATACTAACAAGAGTTAGGATAGGAGAACTCTACTATGGAAAACCAAGTTGGATAGAAGTAAATACTGCTGTGGAAGACCAAGTATTCATAAGGTTTGAACAGAGTATAACACTACTATAGAAGACAGGCTATTAATAGATAGATTAATGAAATAACACTACCATGAAAGATATGCTATTATCAGAGTTAGACTTAGTATATGATATCTCCTCCTAAATTTCTATAACTTAAAGTAATGAAGATCTCATAAAACTTGATAGCTGAAAACTTAGCAGCTCTGATAAACTATAGGACTTTAAGTTTTAGTTGGTGAAACTCTGTTACTCTAGCTGATATAAATCTCTCCAAGATAATTTTCTCAAGAATTCTCTTTCAGACCAAAGCTCTTTTACTTAACTAGACCATCAAGTTTTGAGCAATTTCTGTTACCTCAAGTTATAACAATCTAGAAAGGGAAATAGATTTAAAAAGATCTGTTCAAAACTCTAACATCCCAATACTGAACACTGCTCAAATCTAGAGAGTTTTCTCTCCCTCTAAAACACTAAACACTATTACCAACTCTGCAGAATTTATCTAGTCAACTCCACTATCCTCCATTACTGTCCTCTACCAAGTGCAATCCTATCTATTATCACTATCCCTCTTTATCTGTTGCTAATAGTAATCCTTCTTTCTTTCATAAATAACATTCTAGAGACTTCTATAAATGATATCTCTGACTATACTATTATCATCATTTTTTATGAAATTTTACAAAGTTACTAGAAAGTCTAACAAGGAAGTCCAAGAAGTAACTGACATAGAATAAACAGAGTTAACTTACACTAGATGAGATTTGAAAGTGTAAATAAGAAAGGAAACATCATCTGAAGTTTTGACAGGATATGGCTGGATTATTATATAATACTAACTGACATTAACACAGACCTTAGTATTGTAATATAAATATAAATATATAAGATAAGGAATATAGTAGAAACTTCTTGTCAAGTTCTCTTGTAGCAATCTATTTATAAGCTTGATGTCACCATGACTTATGATAGCCACAACACTTAGAGCTTGAAGTACAAACTCTATGTTTCTACCCTAGTCATCTTAACAAGCCTAATACTATGCTGCTTTAAATTATATAAAGGAATCAGTGTTTTTGGAGTATTCATCTAGTATAGTGGCAATCTAGCTTTAGGTTATAGTATAGAGATCTTTTCTAAACTTGACAATAATAGTATAGAAGTTTGTATACCTAGCTTTAGATATCAATGTTTAGAATTCATCTAGATAATTCTTGTTAGAGTAACTAGCAAAGTCTGCAGTATTTATGTGAACTTTCACAATCTCTAGAAAGTCTTAAGTGCATTGTTATAACAAATAAGTATATATAGCATGTACCTACAAAAAGTCTTAATGAGGATTTCTAAAGATAGCAACTATTCTAAATACTAATAGAGTCTGTTCCAATCTAGCAGAACAATGCTGATATAAGAGAAGAATAATAGTAGCTAAATAGTCAGAAACTCTAATAAAAATAACTAGAACACTACCAGAAGGGAAAAAAAGGGAATTTACAGCAGGTATACAAGAGAGGCTTCAAAGCAGAGTATTAGAATTAAAGACAGTAGACTTGCTTCTTTTTTATTTCTTTTCTCTTACTTAACTCTCTCTTATTTTATTCCAACTCTTCTATCTATCACAAACTTCATTCAACTCATATTTCCACAACTAGTGAACCAATTTTCACAAACTGTTATGGTACACTTGAACTCTGATATTTTATTTTGGTTTTCTTTTCTTTTTATCTATTTTTCTTGATTTGATTTTTCTTTTCTTTTCTTTTCTTTTGATTTTCTTTTCTTTTTCTTTTTGGACAATAAAAAGGCATGTGGCCATGGTCACATGATGTGTCATATGATGTGATGTCATAGGTTTGGAACATAGTAGAAGAAACTGAAATAATAATGTCAAAGATATAGTTGTAGTATATTCACCTTGTGGTAATGGTGGACTTATATATAATACATTTAGTTTAGGGTAAGACTTGTACTAGTAGTATATATAGTGTAGGAATACATCAGAAACTCCTTGTTGAGTTCTTTTATGATCTTCACAAGATACTTTGTCTTTAGGTTTACTTAGTAGTCTATTAGTCATCTTGACTAGTGATTGCCACAATACAAACTAAGTTGTACTGGAAAGCTCCAAATGAGGGGTATTTGTACATATGTGGAATGTACAAAAGTAACAATAGATTACTGAGATATTAGACCATTAGTAAGTATAAGTTTCATTAGCTATTATCTCAGAAACAACTGAATAGATTCCCATAATTATTGAAAAGTGTTTATCAAACCATCTCTAATAATACATCATATAAAGATCAGTATTCATAGAGATACAAGCATATCAATATACTGATATAATTAGTTACCTTCTAAAATTAACCTAACATCTACTATGACAGATAACAGCCCCACTAGGTACAAGTTTTGATTATATAATAGAAATAGCTTGTACATAGACTATTACTATTCACAACTATACCAGAAACTCTACCAAGTTTTTTTGTGCTAAATAATATCAGTTTCCTCTTGTTACAAACTTAAGACCTTAGGGTTGGTCAAAAGAAAGAACCTTATATAGGATTTATATAAGAGAACTTGATAGAGAACTCTGTACAGAATTGTCTACCTTATATACAAATATCTAATGGTCTGTGTGAGCTACTTCTAGCCTACCCTAAACAACCATGTATATGCCATAAGGTCAATATGTGTTGTACATGTTGTATAACATCATCCTTCCAGAACCTTCTATATCTCTCCATGTATCATATGACTTGTGACTGTGACTGTGACTGTGTCATCTGATGTGACTGATGATGTGTGACAGCATGATCTTGTCACTTTAACCCTAACCCTAGTTCTAAAAATAGAATAAAGAAAAATAACTCGAAAAGAAAATAAGAAAATATTAAGTCTACTTCTTTTGTTTTTGACAACTGAGAGCTTTGCTGCTTGTGTGATTATTGGACTTTGGGTCTAGTGGTTGTCACAACAGATATAAGCTCTCTAGAATAGCTTATGTGCTATGTTATCTGTCTATCACATAGTCACAACTTCAGAAGATTAAGCAGAGTCCAAAAAGAGTAAGTGCTGATAATAGTTTGTTACTAAAAAAAAATACTAGAGATTAAGTTTAACTTGAATAGTTAATTATCATACTGGCAAAATATAGTATAACTACTAGTATTATATATAAGTATAAAATAAAGAAGAAACTCAGAAGCTTCAGAGTATAGCCTCAAGTAAAGGTTTCAGTAGTAAGACACTGAAAGAAGTCAAATAAGAGAATTAGGGGAACTTCACCATAAAAGGCCAAGTTGGAAAGGAGTATCTTTACTATAGAAGATAGAGCACTTACAAGATTTAGGGTTGAGTGCAACACTACTGTATGAAATATATTGTGAAAATAAGACCAATGTGAAAAACAAGCTTTTACTGAGGTTTGTGTCAAAATTAAAAATAGTAGACTTTATTTATTTTTATTTTTTTGCTTTTCTATTTTCTTTCTATTTTGTTTTCTTATTTTAAACTTAGAATTGGTGTTGGTGTGACTGTTACAAAATTGACTGTTACAAACTGTCACATATCACATATCTGTTGTTATTTGTTTGTCTTGTGTATGTCTCGCTTCACACACTCTTTCTATTCAACATCACATTCTTTCCTTCCAGACTTATTTCCTTACATAAGATTGGACTGTATATTTCTTTGCACCACACAGTTCTCACCTTAGTTTCATGCTACAAAGACTGAGGTGAGTATAAGATGTTTTCTATATATTCTTTTCATTATCTGACATGTACCTAGTCACAACTGTTCTAGGTATATACAAATACCTCAGTTTCATGCTACAAAGACTGAGTCACAACTGTTCTAGATGCAGCCACTCTCATTCTGGTTCCTTATGCAACAGGTTATGGGCCCCACTAGCTTGTAACTAAAGAAAGTCTATCACTCACCAAAATTCAACAAAATCCAATTCAAATCTATTTTACTCACACTTCCCACAAACATCAGTGCTACACTGTTTATAGTCATCATAACCATGAAAACAAGTAGGCACCTTTACAACATCCCTATACTTGAAGAAAATAGCACCAACTTCCAAACATGGAAGTATCAGATCTGCACTGTTCTCAATATACATGAATTGCTCAACATTGCAGAAGGAAAGGAGCAGTACCCCTTACAAATCCTGGTGACTGGAACAGGCGACAATGCTACCAAAGCACATGCTACACAGATAGAAAAGATTGAGGATTGGGACCATCAAAACAAAGAGGTGAAGGCACAGATTACCCTGACCTTGAGTGATGAGCCTCTTAGTGAGATGATTCACGCTGGGTCTGCTGCTAATGCTTGGGACAAGCTCAACTATTGATATGAGGGTCAAGGGTACCAGACAATTGCTCAACTTATAGGTGAAATATTTTGCACAACTTTCACAAACGACTCTCCCCTCAAGCCACAAATAAATACTATTCACCACAAAGCTCACATCCTCCAAACACTCAACCACTCTCTTACTGATTCCCTTGTGGCCATTGCCATCATCCACTCTCTTCCCAAAACATACTCCACCCTAAAGACCATCCTACTCTCCACTCCTGAAGATAAATTGAGTTCCGACACAATCATCAATCACATCCTGGTGGAGGAAAAGTCTCAGCAATCCCAGTCAACTTCCCAGACTACATTCATTGCTTACCTTGGGAAGGGGAAATGAAAGGCATAGGATAAAGGAAAGGGGGGACAAGAGAAAGGAGCTGATGGAAAGCCAAAGTCAGGTAAATGCACATACTGCAAGAAGAAGGGTCACTACAAGGCCAAATGCAGAAAGATAAAGTACAACCTCAAGGAGAAAGATGAAGGTGGATCTGAGAAAAAGCCTGCTAAGGCACTTCATGTGAAGGTTGCAAGAGTAGAGTGTGACAATGATGATAAGCACATCCATTTGTTCATGGCTCAGATGCTGCAAAAGCAAAAGGCAGAGGTAGTAGAGAGGTGGATTGTCAACTCAGGTGCAAGTTTGTCCATGACCTCCAATCATGAGCTATCAAAGCCAAAGAAGGTCTGAATGGGAGATGAGAGGTATATTTATGCTGTGGGTGTTGGTCAAGTCAAAATCACGATGTGTTAGAAGGCCATATACCTGGTCCAGAATATGTATTACATCCCCAATCTCAATGGCAACCTGCTATTAGTCTCCTACCTGGTCAATTACAAGTACTATGTCCACTTCCTCCTTTGAAACACTTAACCTGCTGTTGAAATTGATAATCCTGATGGCCATTTTATTGTCTATGGTCACAAATAAAATGGCTTGTTCATCTTTGATGGTACCACTTGCCTTTCTGAAGAGCATGCTAATATCACAATCCTGAGCGATCTCGAGTCAGTAAATGACAGTGTTGAAGAGAAAATGGATGAGCTACCTTAGAAGAAGTCCACAGGTTCCCTGATCATATGGCACAAGTGTCTTGGACATGTAGCCAAGGCCACAGTGAAGAAACTGTTCAAGAAGCAGATAGTTAAGGGGATGGAGATTGATGAGCATAATGACAAGGATAAGACTCACCAGTGCTCTACCTACCTCAAAGGCAAGAATGACCCAACAGCCAATTCCAAAGGTCTCTAACATTGAGAATCCTCGTGTTCTTCACTATGTTTACAGTGATGTATGTGGTCCTATGCAGAAAACGATCCAGGATAGTTACCGTTACTTCATGATCTTTATTAACAGTCACTCATGATACATTAAAGTCAAGCTTTTGAAGACCAAGAACAAAGCTGAGGAGAAACTGATGGCACTAATTGAGTGTGCTGAAGTTGAGATGGGTGAACAGGTGAATTATTTCTGAAGTGATGGTGGCAGTGAATACTCCTCTGGACAACCTTCAAAATACCTGAAATCAAAAAGAATACACCATGAATTCACCAACCCCAACACTCCTCAAGAAAATGGTGTTGCCAAACATGCTAATCACACTCTTGTTCATGCTACTCAAATAATACTGTTTGAAAGTAGCTTACCTAGGAGCTTCTGGAGTTATGCAATTCTCTATACTGCCCATGTCCTAAACAGAGTCATCAATCAAGGTGTGTCAACCAAAAAGACCCCTTACCATTTATACACAGAGTCTAAACCCTCTGTCACACATCTCAGGAGTTTTGGGTGTGGAGCTTAGATCTTTGTCAAGATTGCAAAAAGTGGACTTTGTTTCTTTTTATTTTCTTTCTCATTTTTTATTTTCTTTTTGAGTTATTTTTCATCTTTTCTATTTTTAGAGCTCTAGAGCTAGGGTTAGAAGTGATCAGTAACATCAGTCATATCTGATGGTGTAGTCATAACATTGGTCACAGGACTTAAGAGAAGGAAGTAGAAGGTTATAGAACAAAATGATGTCATACAATATGGAAACCACATGTTGGCCTCATCATTTACATATGGTCATTTAGGGTAGGGTGCACAGTAGTTAGCACGGACCATCAGTAGGAGTATATAAGGTAGACTATTTTGTAAAGAGCTCTTTATCGAGTTCTCTTGTGTTTCTCTAATACAAGAGTCGTTCTTATAATCAACCCAAAGGATTAAGTTCATGACAGTCTTGCTCACTAGCATGAAGGATAAATTGGCTTCCTGTTCAGTCCAAGGAGTTTTCATAGGCCTGTTGGAAAACAAAAAGGCTTATATTGTCCATGACGGGAGTATGGGAAAGACTCACATCAGTTGTGATGTAGTATTTTACAAGGGTGGACGAGTTGGACCTGGCAAAGTTCATATCACCATCTCCAATCCTAAAGAAAGCAATGAGGAGATGGATGTTACTGTGAATGCTGGGCCTGATCTCAAAACATCTCAGAACTACGGATCTAAGGTTCTAGCTGAGAACTTATCTGACACCGCCTCAGAGGATCCCTCAGCTGAACTTGTTGTTGAAGGACTTAGAGCCCCTGCTTTCAACACTCCTATCCCTGTAGCTGTCTTGAACCTGCTTCCTGAGGTCCATAAGTCTGCTAGGCTCAAACACCAGCCCATACATAATGATGATGATCATTATCAAAAGTCTTCCTACAAATATGGAGAGTCCTCTTAAAAGTCATGAACCACTACATCCAGTGCTGTTAAGGGGAGAACAAAGGAAATTGTCAAAGTTACCAGAGCAGTGGGCAATGAGTCAGCAAAGATTTCAAATACCAATCCAGACCCACTCACATATGCAGAAGCTGTATTTTGTCCTAACAGAGCTTAGTGGAGAGCAGCTTGTGCTGAAGAAATAAAACAATTCGTCTGTCAGAATATTTTCAACATGGTTCCCAAGCCTGAAGGCCACAAAGTGGTCAACTGTAAATAGGTATTCAAGATGAAAATAGCTAAGTCAAATGCTATAAAGCTTGCCTGGTTGCAAAAGAGTTCTCTCAAGTCAAAGGTATTAACTTCAAT
>Ga0157359_1000623_pt1 | contig 13273 bp, 7 predicted proteins | sample AttcapACBM3_FD_111482 | JGI IMG/M metagenome (GOLD analysis project Ga0157359, IMG submission 111482) | Fungus gardens microbial communities from leaf cutter ant in Botucatu, State of São Paulo, Brazil - Atta capiguara ACBM3 | ecosystem: Host-associated > Fungi > Mycelium > Unclassified ...
ATATATGACAGCTCTACTAGGTATAAGTATTGATTTGGAAATAGCTTATATACAGACTATTATAATTTTTTATAAATACTTTTATGTCTAAGGATTAGACTTCAGACTTAACAACATCAATTATCAATTATTATTTTTTATTATCATTGACATTTGTATTAATCTTTATCATTATTGTTATTATTATTGAACTTCTGAATCACTTCTTTTTCATAATATAATAGAATCTAGAAGAAGGGACTAAAATAATGATATCAAGGTGCATATCAACAGTATGTTCACCTCATGGTATACACATTGTGCACTTATAGCAGATACATAGATATTAGAGTAGAGCTATTTATTATTAGCACAGACTAGGTATTACTAGTATATATAGTATAGGAATATATTGGAAACTCCTTGTCAAGTTCTTTTGTGATTTCCATGAGATTCTCACCTATAAGATTATTTTATATACTATTGACTGTCTTGGTTAGTATTTGCCACAACAATTATGCAACATAAGAAGTTTTACCTATAGAGTGCAAAGATAAAAAGTAAAAATTTGTAGCTTACCTCTCAAAATATCTCAATAAGACAGAGAGGAACTGTTAGAATGACTGGGTAGAGAAGCAAGGCACTTCAAATCCCCAGGAAATTCTAAGTTTATTGTCTAATAAATACCAACTATATACTCATCTCTAGAAAATTCTAAGAAAATAAGATAGGGATTTTTGAAGGTGATGACTACTTTATATAATAGTAGGTCTATTCTGGTATGTCAGAATTATGTTTACATAAGCAGGGAATGATAATACTTAAGTAATCAGAAATAGTTCAGAATAGAGAGATCAAATTAGAAAAAAGCCAAAGTACTTAGCAAGTACTTTTGGAGTATAAGAAAGTAGATAAGCAGATAAGTGTAGATATTGAAAAGAGTCATGGAATATGGATCAACTGGAAAATGCAGAAGAGAAAAGCCCTAGAGAAGCAAATCTTTTTATAGAAACTATGAAATTTATAATAAAAAAATGTTGGTAGTTATTGGGAGATTGGAGAACTAGAAATATTTGTTAGAGGTTACAAAGTTCAAGTTCAAGGTCTGGACAGACCATGATAATTTGGTGAAAGCACAGAAATTGAACAGAAGGTAAGCCTGTTATGTTACAAACTCAAGACCTTAGAGTTGATCAAAAGAAAGAACCTTATATTAGGGTTAATACAAGAGAACTCGATAGAGAGCTCTACACAAGATAGTCTATCTTATATACTAAAACCACATGGTACATGCTAACTACTTCTAGCCTACCCTAAACAGCTATGTGTATACCTTAAGGTTAATATATATTACACATATTGTATAACATTATCCTTTCAGAACCTTCTATATTCTTTCATGCATCTTATGACTTGTGACTACTACTATGACCATGTCATCTGATGTGACTACATGATCTTGTCACTCTAACCCTAGCCCTAAGTTCTAAAAATAGAAAAATGGAAAATAAATCAAAAGGAAAATAAAGATAGAAAGAAAAGAAAAATAAATTAAGTTCTCTGCTTTCATCTTTGACATGTTAAGCATTATATTTGTAATGATTTGATTTCATCTTAAAACATATATTAGGAACAAAGATGGAAAAAGCAGATATACTTAGTAGAAAACCAGATTGGAAAGTAAGAGTAAAAAGGATAATAAAAATCAAAAATTAATTAAAGAAGAATATAATCATAGTTTATTTTAGCTGAAGTAGTAATAGAAGAACTTGAAGTAGATATAGTAGAAAAAGCTAGAGAAAAAGATGAAGAAGTAGTTAGAAGAGATGAAGAAAGTAGAAGTAAATATATTGAGAGGATATAAATGGCAAGTAGAAGGGAATTTGATGTTGAAGGAGAGAAAAGTATATATGTTAAAGAATGAGGAGTTAAGGATGGAAATAATCCAGTTATATCATAATATACTGACAGCTGGACATAGAGAGAGATGGAAAACAAGTAACAAGAAACTATTGGTGGCCAGGAGTGACAAAGAACATGGAAAGATATGTGGACAGATATAATATATTCTAGAGAATGAAGAACTGTACAGAAACACTAGTGGGAAAACTGATAGTAAATAAGGTGCCAAAAAGACCATAAACATACTTGACAGTAGACTTCGTTACAAAGTTGCTGTTAGTAGTGGTGAAAGATATGATTCTAGCAGTATGTAATAGGTTGTTTGAGATGGCACATTTTGTAGCAACTACAGAAAAAATATTAGTAGAAGGATTAGTGTGATTGTTTAGAAATAATGTATGGAAGTTACATAGGTTGCTAGAGAGTGTAATTTCAGATAGGAAACTACAGTTTGAAGCAGAGTTGACAAAGAAGTTGAATAAAACATTGGATATTGAAATAAAGTTGTCAATATTATAGACTATAAACAAAAGAATTGGACAGAATGGTTAGTAATAGCAGAATTTGTAGCAAATAACAAAGTACATTCAGCAACTAAAGTGTTTCCATTTATAGCAAATTATAGTAGAAAATTAAGAATAGAAGCAGATATTAGAAGGAAAGAAAAAGTAGAGAAGGCAGCAGAGTTTGTAGAAAGGATGAAAATGGTTTAGGAGAAAACAGGAGTAGCATTAAGAAAGGCCCAGAAGGAGATGAAAAACAAGTATATAAGGAAAGAAAGAAAGCTGAAGAGTGGAAAAAGGGAGATAAGGTGATGTTGAACATAGAAGATTCAGTGTTCAAGGAAAGACCAGCAAAGAAATTAGTGGATTGATATGTTGGTTCATATATCATTGATAAGATAGTATCTACTAATCTAGTCAAATTATGACTGCCAACTTTGATAAGAATTTATCTAGTTATAAATTTTAGTTGAGTAGTGAGATATAAAGAGCAAGTGAAGAGACAAAGAGTAAAACCAGTAGAGGTAAATGAAATCAAAGAATAGGAGGTGGAAAAAATATTAAACAAAAGAAAAGTAAGAGGAGTTGTAAAATACTTGGTATATTAAAAGGGATTTATAGTAGAAAATGATATACAGGAGAGAGTGTAAGATTTAGAGAGTGTAAAAAAAGTCATAGTAAAATTTGAAAGAAAACTTAGTGTAGAAGTGAGATGGCAAGAAAGATTGAATTTAGTAAAAGAATGAGACTTTAGAAGAGGGGAGCTACTAGAAAAGTGTATAGCAAAAATGTTATATGAATAAAATGATGGAAAGTTTAAGAAAGAGTATTTAAGAAAGTTAGAGAGGATGGGAAAAATGGAAGCCAGTTTCTCTAGAGGAAAAATCTTGAATAAAAGATAATGTTAGAGTTATAAATGATGAACCTTGTTTTTATTTATTTATTTTTCATTTTTATTTTCTTATTTTGTACTTAGGGTTAGAATATAGATGAACTTCATAAAAAAGCACATATTAGGGCAACTGGTAAAGTCTTCAGAGTTTAATAATCTCCAGAAAGTTCCAAGTATATTAATTAATAAAGTACAAGTAATATTCATTTCTAAGAAGTTCTAAGATAACAGAATAAAGACTTCTAGAAGTAATAACTATTTTATTACTGGAATATATTCCAATTTAGCAGAACAATATTGGAATAACCAAAGAATGATAGTGTTTAGATGATTAAGAACTCTAATGAAAACATCTAGAAAATCAATCAAAAAATAAAATGAGTCTCCAGTAGTAATGCTTAAAATAAGACAGTATCCAAATAACTGCTAGGCATGGTTCATATTTAGAGGCAAAAGTCTATGAAGTTGTACCAAGTGTAGAAACTTGTACAAAAAGTACAGAGTTATAGACTTTGTAAAATAACCTTGGCTTTAGCTTATATACTGCACCATTTGTCTGCTGTGAGGTTACAACTTCAGGAAAATGATCAGAGTTCAAGAAATTATGTTATTGTAAAACACTAGAGTTAGTATTAAATGATATTTGACTATCAGACTAAAAAATACAATACATCTACCAGTTTTTAAATATAAGTATGATATCAGGTATGGTTTACACTAGAAGGTGAAAGCCCATAAAGTTGGCTTAAGAATATGTAAAGTGTGGAAACTCTGTATAATAAGCTCAGTAATGTAGACTTTTTAGAATAACCTTGACTTCAGCTTATATGTTGCATTATCTGTCTGCAGTATGGTTGCAACTTCAGAAAATTGGAACAAAGTCTGAAAGAAATTGAGTACTAATATAGTGTGTTATTATTGAACACAAGGGATTAAGTTCAATTGAAATTGTTGTTAAACAAGTAAAATAGATAGGAAATACTTGGGGGTTTTAGAGTATAGTCTCAAGTAGAGATTTCAGTGATGAAACACTGAAAGGAGCCAGATAAGGGAGCTCTACCATAGAAGGCTGAGTTTAATAGAAGTATCTTTGTTATAGAAGACAAAGTATTTAAAGGGTATGAAAACATATTGCAAGAAGGATAGTTGTTATGGAAGATAGACTTTACTAGGGTTGATAAAAGACATTACTACTGTAGACATTGTAGTAACCATTAGTCAAGATGACTAATAGACTACTAAGTAAAACTTATAAGCTAAGTATTTTATAAAGATTACAAGAAAACTTAACAAAGAGTTCCCATTGTATTTCTACACTATATATACTATTATTATAAGTCTTACCCTAAAATACATATATCATTTATGAGTCTACTATACTGTTACTACAAGATAAACATACTGTAACTATGTCTTTGACATTATTATTCCAGTTTCTTTTATTATGTTCTAAATCCATAATATTACATCATATGATGTATTATGTAATCATGGTCACATACCTCTTCATTATCCAAAATTAAAATAAAATAAAATAAAATAAAAATTAAATTAAGAAAAATAGATAAAATAAAAAAAAATAAAAAAATCAGAGTTCAAGTATACTATAATAGTAGGAGATAGTCTTCAAAATGAGTGGACTTGGCATATGGCATATAATAAAAGAAGAAACTTGAATGTTTTATAGTATAACTCCAAACAGAGATTTTAATAGTAAAATACTGGAAGTGGTTTGGAATAGAAAAACTCTACTGTAGAAGACTAAGTACTTGTGAGTTTTGAGAGAAAATAACATTACTATAGAAGATAGATTATAAATTGATATATAGACTAATGATACTACTGTAGAAAACAGGTTTTTTGGATTAAACTTGGTATATAACAAGTACTAAGTGATATTTAATAGTAAAAAGTAACAGTATTAGCTTGAGGAACTTTGTCAAGTTTGGTAGAGTTTAGGAAGTATTGTCTAATAGTAAATAAGAATCTTGTAAGATTTGGCAGAGGTATAAGCAAAGTTTAAGTACTTAAATTTTGTATAAAATTGGGTTCTTTTACAGTACTGCTCAGGTACTTATAAACTTTCTAAACCTATATCTATTTACAATGTTGATAGAACCTTTAATAAAAATAGCTAGATTTCAGAAGTAGTAGATATTATATTCTATTATTAGTCATATCTAGAATAGACTTTGTTTATAGTATTTTAGCTAGATAAGCAGGATCTTATTCTTGGCTTTATATGGCTTAAGTGTCAGAGTCAAAGATGATAGACTTAATAATTTTTATTTTATTTTAAAAACTTAGGATTAGGATTAATATAATATAATATATCACAGTCACAAATTGCTACACAGCATGAATTAGTGTCATATATTAGTTATAGTCACATGTCATTGTCACTGTCACATCACTACACAATCACATGTCATAAGAGAAAATAGTAGAAAAGTTTAAAAGAAATAATATTACTATAACATATTTAAAATATGTTAATTTTAAGAATAACACATAGCTTTTAGGATAGATTAATGGTACTGTAGTACAGACCAGTAACTTAGCATATATGAGGTAAACATTTTTGTATCAGGAACTCTATTGAGTTCTCTTATAATTACCTTAATCTAAGATTCTTTTTTTTGATTATCTTTAAAATCTTAAGATTGTAACATTAAGAAATATAACTTTGAAGTAGACTGGTAGAAAGAAAAAGTAGTCCTGATATAATATCCATTATACTACTTTAGTTGTTAAAAGCTTTTTACAAAACAAAATTGTATTATATCTTTAATTAGAGTAGTAGTTAGTACTTAAGTAGTTAATAATAAACAGTGTGAGGTAGGATAGAAAAAAGGCTTATTAGTACTTACTAAGATTGCACTCAGTTTAGAATACAAGACAGAAAGTAAAATTAGTATAATCTTCTTTTTAGTAATGTTATTTTTGCTATTCTTACCAATACTACTATTATTAATACCTCTCTTCTATATCTTTTATATATTATAAATTAACAAACATCTGCTAATCAAACAATAGCATAGCTATGATATGAGATTTCAAAACTAAGAATTAAAGTCAAGAAAAGAACCTTGTATTAGATTAATACAAGAAAACTTAATAGAGTTTCTGTTACAAACTAGTCTATATGTATATTACAACTAATCTATCTATCACAAACTTCATTTAGCTTGTATCTCCACAACAAGTAGACCAATTTTCACAAACTAAGTCATACTAGGAAGCCTCAAATGAGGGCTATCCACACATATATAGGATGTATAAAAGCAACAACAAATGACTGAAATATCAGGCCATCAGTAGCTATAAAAGCTTTGTCTGCTAATATCTTATGAATTGCTAAATGGATTCACATGATTAAACTTGCATTGGAAAGTGCTCATCAATTCATTCACAACAATATATGATGCATCTCAAAGCAATAAGTATTGGTAGAGATACAAGCATATTAATGTAGTGATATAATTAGTTATCTTTTAAAATTAGCCTGACAGCTGCTATGATAAATGACAGCTCCCATCAGATATGAGTTTTGATCATATGATAGCAACAGCTTGTGCATGGACCATCACTCCTTTGTATATACTTTTATGTCTGAGGGCTAGACCTCAGACTTAACAACATTAATTATTCTTGTTGATACTACTCATCATTATCTCCTTATACTGAACCTCTAAAATACCACTAAATATATTATAGCCATATTACATGATATCATCTATTTTAGAACCTTCTTTAACTTTCTCTATATTATATAATCATATAAGCTATAACTATAATATATATAATTATCTTGTGATATATATTATATCTTTATTACATGGTATAAAATTTGTGATAGTTATACATGACATTAATTCTAATCCTAAGTCTCAAATAAGAAAATAAATAAAATAAAAATAAGAAAGAAAAATAAAATAAAGTCTATCATCTTCAACATATAACTTTTTATCTTATATTAAGTTGAACAATTAGTACAAAGTGTCTACATTAGACTACTGGTTTATATTATAAACCTTAGTCTACTCTAAAGACCATATATATTACATATCACTAACATATGGAATGATATTATTGTTTTGAAATCTTCTATGTCCTTTTGTGTGATATGTGATTATGTGACAGTGTCAATTTTTTTATGTCATCAATTTATTACATAGCATGTGGTGGCAGACTATGGTAGCTACTTCGTAACTATATACAAGAGAGGCAAACTAATATGAAAAATGGAAACAGAAATATAAGAGGGAAGAGAGTAGAGAACTAATCGTAAAATCTGAAACAGAAAGAAAAGAAAGAGAAGAAGAAGAAAAAAGGCATAAAAGAGAAAATGAAAATAGTTCCAAGTTTGACTTGGAACAACAGGCTAATAATTATCTATAAATGTAAAAGCATTTGGATTAGCTATCAAGAACATGACAAAATGGCTAAGTGAATCTCTTCTTAAGTTCCAGTACCCATTAAACTTCATATACTCATGAAGGATATGTCTTCTTGATTCAATAGGATAATTTTCACATGGACATTTGAATTCTTCATTGGGGAAGAATCTCAGTCGATATTCTCCAATTGGAGCATGATTTGTAATGGCTCTCATGGCATGAGCACATAACAAGCTTGAGTGACCAAATATTTGGAGCCATAGACCCCCTTTGGTGTAAGATGGTTTGATATCTTTAAGGTTATTATTGACTAGGTCAAGAAAATGTCTTCTCTTTCCATCCAAAGCTTGGAATGTCATCTTCTATTGGTTGATGATGTTATCACTATCAATTTTCTTGCAATAATCCCAAGAGATTTTGCAAGGAAGAGAGGTGACAGATTAAATGATTTTGAATTCTTGTCAACAGCTTGGTGAAGTCTCCAGTTGAGATGGCTGGGGCATTCCCAAAATTCAATAGAATTTTCCTGGCTGATAGCAAAGAAGCAACATAACTCACTAAGGATGGCCATAGTATGAATTTGGTATAGATGGGATTTACTATCAAAAATTTTCTTCGCTGTGTGGATGGAATCAGTGACAATGATTTTGAACACATTCTCTTTGTTGCATGCTTGGTTGATACCACATCTAATAGTGAAGAGCTCTGCTTCAGTACTAGTGATGAATACTGCATGATGAACTGTCTTGGTCAAAGGATGATCGGCTAAGTGTACATGCAATATAGATGTAGCAATATTGTTCTTGATGCTAGCATCCATTACAATGATGGCCATATATGGTGAAGAAGATGATTGTAAAACCATTTCATTAAGCTGTTGAAAGCATAATTTGTCATTTTTTCCTTTATTAGCTAAATTAAAAGAAAATTGATCTGAAAAATTGTCAACTATTCTAGAATCCAGGTGAAGTTCTAGATAAAGAGGTAAGAATGAAGGAAAAACTCCATGCAACTTGTTGTTTGAGTTGATTAGATGACCTTTGATGATGGTCCTTTGATAATTTGTGAGTGTGTTGATAGAATGAGGAATGAGTTTAGTGGGCGAGTTGGAGGGGCTGTCCATGAGTGTTCTTATGAGATGACTGGCTGGTAGTACAAGAGGGCATAATTGAGATCTACTTGCAAGTTTCTAAAGGTGGAATTTGATAGGAATGATTCCTGTGATAGCTTCAATACCTTCCACAGACAATGTTTTGAAAACTCCCAGTATCCAAATAATGGCTCTTCTTTGCATTTTCCCTAAGATTTTCATGTGGTACAATAAGAGAGCTTTGTTGTAGAATCATAGTTGATAACTGTATAAAGCAATGGGGAGTACATAGCATCTATACAGTAGGCATTTCTAAATTGGGTTAATTCTTTGTGATGAGTCCCCAAGCAGCTTCATGCATTTGACTGTTGAGATGGCTTTGTTCAAATAATAGTCAATGTGTTGGTGGAAAGTGAGCTTTCTGTCAAAGATGAATCCCAAGTACTTCTATAAGTCTTTGGGATGAAGAATAGGCTCTCTGATGGTAGAGAGATCAAGTGGAGGAGGGTTGAAGAATCCATGTGACCTGTTAAAGTGGAATATTTCAGTTTTTGAATATTCGATGATAAGACTGAACTTGTCAAGAAGTTTGGTCAATACATTATAACTGCAGAAAAGATAAGAGTTTGAAATATCAATCAATTTGTTCTGAGAAATAATAAGACCATTATCTATGAAAGAAATGATAGAAATGGGAATGTTGAGATTTTTTAGATGCTTTTCTAAAATATATAAAAAAAGGAAAAGGTAGAAAGTCAACAAAATAGGAGAGAGGGTGGATCCTTGGCCTACCCCAACATTCACTTCAAAACTGGAAGAAGAGATATTATTCCATATGTAGTTGGTTTTCCTTCTAATCAGGTAGTCTACAAAGAAGGAGACTATTTTTGAGTTGAGACCCACTTTTCCAAGAATAAGAGTGAGCAGGTGATGGTTAAGGGATGGAAAGAACTGTGCAATATTGAAAGCTAGGGTACTTGTAGTTTTGTTCTTGACCTATTCTGATCAAATAATGTGAGTAAGGACAACACCAGCATCAGTAGTAGACTTGAATTCTAAACCATCTAATTGACTCAGGTGAATGAAATCGTTCTTTGCGATGAGGAATTGAAGTCTTTTAGCAATAACCTTTTCGATGAGTTTGCCTAGAGTATTGAGAAGCACAATAGAACAAAAATATTTAGGTTGATCATACACCAATTTATTGGGTTTGGGTATAACTACTGTTGAAGAACACTTGAAGTAGCTCAGCCAATGTCCTAGGTTGATGCAAGTGTCTGCAATGTTGATGATATTGATAAGGCATATGTCCTGTTTGAGAATGGTCTTAAGATGATGCCATATCAGCTTGTCGGGTCCAGGTGCTGATGAATTATTGCATTTGTTAATTGTTTGTCTAAATTCTTTTTTGGAAAACAGTTCCCAAAAAGATGTTTTTTTACTTCCTATCTCGTTAAGGACATCAACATTGACCTGATGATGGAGAGCAGTGTTGAAAGAGGTATGGAGAGCCCTCCATAGACTATTTGAGAAAAGACATGGCTGGCTGTTGTATTTAATAGCTTTGATGGCAGGTAGCTTGTACTTGTTAATCCAATTCATCAATTTCCAAGGGCCACAGCTCTTGTTTGCTATTTCTTGAACCTTCATATCAAAGAATGATCTCTTGGTACTCTTGACGACCTTTTTGAACTTCTTCCAGTTTTCTAGGCTTCTTGTTGTTCTGTAGGTGTTGAGAAATCAGCCACATTCTTCTGTCCACCATTGTTTGGAGTGCTTTGTGATTCTTGATCTTTTGGCATTTTTGGTCCATACTTGTTTTATTAACGCTTTGAGTTGATTGACAGTATTTTCCAAATTATCCTTGTTGATTATGTTGGACATGTCTAGATTTTTGAAAATCAATATGACCTCTTCAACAAAGGCGATTTCTTGTTCACTATTTTGTGGAATTGATAGTTTAGAAGTACTAACGATTTCATTAGTAATGGGAATGGTAATAGTGAGAGGGGTATGATCGGAAGAAAGATGACTATCAGGGTGGATCAAGTGTTGGTCGAGTTCACTTGATCCATATTGAAGGAATATAAGGTTGATAACTGAATTCACTTCTCTTACAGTGTCAGAATATCTAGTAGGACAAGGATTAGTTGGTGTCAATAAGGCTAGATTGAATGAGTCTGCTATAATGATGAGATCATCGCTAATGGAAGAATAATGAGGGAAAGATGTGTCCCATAAACTATCCCTAATATTAAAGTTACCAGTTATAACAAGGATGTTATCAATGTTCACCTTCGTATCCTTAAGATACTTTAAGGCCATATGAGAAGAGTCAGAGTAAACATTCATAATGTAATAACAAACATGGTCATTGAGGAATGAAATGAGAAGAATATCCCTATGATTGATAATGTCATTACAAAGAGAAAAGTAAAAAGAAGAGAGGCAGATGATAATGTATGCAATAACTCTAGAAGAGTCCGACCTATCTGAAGGAGTTCTGGCAAACAATAGCCAGTTGGGATAATATGTTATTCTCATTAGAGCTTCGCCTTCACAATTTAATGAGCTGGGGATTTTGCAGATTTCAGACCAAGGAGGTTCTTGGATGAAAATGATATTGACTTGGCTTTGAGTCTCGAGAATGGTGTTGACAATGAGTAAGTTCTTTTAGACATTTTGCGGGAAGATTCTAAGGTTTTGTATGATCATTTTTGAGGCTCACCGCTTCCCATAGAGCAAATCGACTTGACCCTGTTTTCACAGATCTCAGCATACTTCTTCTGTTGCCACTTCTTATTGAATCTATACCTCCAGAATGGACATAGATTTGAGTCAGCTTAGTGGTCACCATGACAGTTTGAACATTTGAACATATGTAGGCATGATTTCTCTTTCTTTGTTTTGAGTCAAGGAGGATTTGTTTTTTCATTCGCCTTGCAGCACTATCCAAATTCACAGTGATTTTCCAACTTGTGAGGACCATTGCACTTAACGCACTTGGATTCTTGGATTCTGCAAGAAAACATCACATGACCCCATTTCTAGCAGTTTTTACATTGAGGTATACCCGGATTCATATTAACACTCCTAATAGTTGCAATATAATTGCCAATGTTGAAGTATCAGTTATAAGTCCTTTAGCTTTGCTACCACTTTGAATGTCCCAAATATCTATCCAGATAATGGACATGTCCGATTTAGATGAGACCTTGATGACTCTTGGTTTGGATGCTAAGTTGATGTTATCAAAGATTTGGTTTTGTTTTAGAATCATTTCCACATCACTGGAGGTAAGGCGATCTTAAGAGTTGCTATGAGGGAAGTATGGGATACCAATGATTTTGAGATATGACTTTGATTGGGAAAGACGAGGTTCATCTACTTGTAGAGCATTGATGTCTTTGGAATTCTTGACATATTGGTTGATAATCTAATCTTCAGATTGTAACAATACTTTGTTAGTTATTATGGATATTCCAAGAGGATCTGAGCGGATATAGTCAACCAAAACCTCTAATTTAGCATTCCTTAGAAGTCTGTTGATGTTTGCCACATAGGTAGCTAAATTTTTCATGAAAATGTTGTTGTTTTTGTTACTCATCAGGATGATGACTTGTTTTCTGGAAGGGCCTTTGGTAGTTATTTGAATGTGAGGTTTTGGCTTTGGGTTGCTTTTGATGATGTTGCTAATTTAGTCAATTTTCTTTGTATTGAGGGCAGTGAATGCTTCTTTGATTTTAAGCACCTCAGAAGTGTTCACAGTTTGTTTTGATGCTTGGGCATATGATATGGTTGGTTTCTTGAGTTTAGCTGACAGCTTATTGCTTTGAAAGTATTTCGAAATAACATTGACTTCTTTCTTTGATTTAGCTGGAATGTTGTAGCAACCACTTGTCACTCAAGGACAAATGATCTTACAACGAACAAAGCTCTCCAATAGGCTATCAAGTAAAGAGTGGGGGAATTACAAGAGAACTCGACAAGGAGCCCTCGCTGTATTGCTTCTCTATATATACTATTACATTGTGGTCCGTGCTACAACAATGTGTTTACCTCATGTCCATTACTCATCCACATGTGTTTTCCATAAGGCCACCATGCTTCCTACATATGCCCTGATGTCATACCTTTAATCTCCACTGTATATGTGCACATCATATGTACATCATAAGGAACTCATGTCCCTTGACATCATCCCTAATCCTAACTCCTTCTAGACTCTTCCCGATCCTTCTAGACCATTAGTCCTTCCAGACCGTTCTAGACTCTGTCACATGACTTCCAGGTCACGTGTCTATCTCTACCCATTGTAAACTAATAATTAACTACTGTCCTATTTCTGTCCTCTAACCCTAACCCTAAAGTCTGTCCACACTTTCGTCTTATAACATGGAAGGAGAGAGGGCAAAGGAATTTTTTCAATGATCACTGGGACGTGCTTAGGGATTTCCTTGTTGTTTTTGCCAGGGTTTGAAGTAATTCTTGGAGTGAATTTGGATGA
>Ga0157359_1000625_pt1 | contig 13257 bp, 14 predicted proteins | sample AttcapACBM3_FD_111482 | JGI IMG/M metagenome (GOLD analysis project Ga0157359, IMG submission 111482) | Fungus gardens microbial communities from leaf cutter ant in Botucatu, State of São Paulo, Brazil - Atta capiguara ACBM3 | ecosystem: Host-associated > Fungi > Mycelium > Unclassified ...
AAAATGAACTACTCACTTATTTGTGATATCTGAACCTTGGGTGCACTCTCAGAGGTTTAGAAGTGATTTAGAAGTTCAATAATAATAATGATAATAATAAAGATTGATGATAAAGGATAAGGATTGATGTTGTTCAGTCTGAGGTCTGATCCTCAAACATAAAAGTATATATACAAAATAGTAATGGTCTGTGCACAAGCTGTTTCTATCATAGCAGATGTCAGGCTAATTTTAGAAGGTAACTAATTATGTTACTACATTGATATGCTTGTATCTCTATCAATACTTATTGCTTTGGGATATACTATATATCATCAGAAACTGTTTGATAAGCACTTTCCAACACAAGTTCACTTATGTGAATCCATCAAGCCATTCATGAGATATTGGCCAACAAAACTTTTACAGTTACTGATGGCCTGATATCTCAGTTGTTTGTTGTAACTTTTGTACATCTTACATATGTGCAGATAACTATTATTTGGGGCTTTCCAGCACAACTTAGTTTGTGAAAATCGATCTACTGGTTGTGGAGATACAAGCTGAATGAAGTTTGTAACATTCACACTACATGACTAGTACACTAACATCTAAAACCATATACTGTAGAGAAACAGGTAAGCTTAATGACATATAGGTTGAAGCTCCTCTATCTATGAGAATACTGCATCCAGTATTTAATCTAGTCAAGTTAACCACTACCTCTGTAGACCTCATATCTAATTGACATATAACTCCTCTCTAACCTAATCATTATGGATAGTAAAGAAGAGTATGAAGTGGAACAAGTCTTGAATAGCTACTAGTACTATAAAAGATATTAGTACCTGATCAAATAAAAGGGTTTTGGACTAGAGACCAACTCTTGAGAGAGTATATCTATACTAAAAAAAGTAGTAGAGAACCTTCTCTTTGGCTACTATAAAGGATTACATAGAATATTAGTAGAATGTTCTCATTCTCTATAAATATTCCCTTTTCTAAAGGGTATCTGAGTTTGTGTCAGAGCTGAGAGCAATGGACTTTATTTATTTTCATTTTCTCTCATTTTTATTTCCTGCTATTTTCTTTTTCTACTATTTTCTATTTCAGAACTTAGGGTTAGGGTTATGTGTGATGTTATGGTCATACTGTTATGCATCAGTCACAGTCACATGATAATGTGTCACAATAGAAGACCATAGAAGATCCTGAAAAGATGACATTATACAGTATGTTTAACATATGTTGACCTCAAGGAAAATACATGATCATTTAGGGTAGGCTAAAATAGTAGGATATAGACCACAGGCTTTAGTATATAAGGTAAATAATCCTGTACCAAGTTCTCTATCAAGTTCTCTTGTGTTAACCCAATACAAGATTCATTTGCCTGACCAACTCTAAGGTCTTGAGTTTGTAACAGTTTGATGCTTAGATCTTCTCAATTCAGGACCTCCCTGCAATGTCTGCAGAGCAGGTTACAAAGGTTGTTGAGAGCTGAGTAATTGTATCTCAACATCAGAGTCAACATCATTATTTTCTTCAATCTTAGCTGTAAGCTCTTTAAACTCTGTGATAGATAGAGAAGATAGAGACTTATAAGAAAGAGAAGGTGAAGAAGAATGAGTAAGAGGATTATTTTGAATGGGGGAATAAGTATGTATGGAATAGGTACTAGAGCAGGTTTATCTTTTCTAGAAGAACTAGATACTGACAACTTTGTCTCTGAACTTATTTTGTCTAATAACTTATTGTATAATTTGCACTCTTTCAAATAAGAGTCAGTGCATTTAAAAAAAGTTCCTTGTTAAAGATAGTATATATCAAGTGGAAAATGATATTTCCTTATATATAGCATATAAAGCAATAACCATTATCCTTATACTCAATGAATATCATTAATTCAGAATATAGCACAAGTTTATTGGCATAAACTTTACTGGAGAAAGACATATAGGCTTCACAGCCAAATATACAGAAGTGCAACATTTTGGGTTTATTACTTAAGAAGATCTCCTGAGGTATTTTCTATTTGAGATGCCTTACAGATATGTGATTGTATATATAAGCTGTAGCTACAAATACAAACTCCTACTAGGAAGCTAGTAGGCATACTTCAAGTTGTATTAACTACACTTTTTCAAGCAAGGTGTGGTGCAATTGTTCAGCATAACCATTCTATTGGTATATACATAGAGTATTAGTCTTATAGATAATCTCTTGCTCTCTTAGAAAAAATTGTAATTCTGATGTTATTTAATTGCTTTTGTAGCTTTAGATTTTTCACATAAAAAGCAATGTTGTAATAGAAAGAATAGTTATCAAAGAATGTAATCACCTACTTGTACTTTGAAAAAGAGATTAGAGTAAATCAATCCTAAAAGCTTACTGAAGCAAATAGAGCTCTCAGAAAAACTGCATTGGTATATCTTTCCAAGAGTGCAACTACAGCAAACATGTTTTTGTGTCAGGAAATGAATCTTTGCATCTTTGATATTGTCAAGAATATGACATATGATTTTATTAGAGGTATATTCAAAGTAATGGAGTAAAGTCTCAAAGTTTAGATATCTTGTTGTAAGACTCATAAGATTGGGAATATTATACTTGAGAATGTAAGTCCTTACAATCTGGATATTGCTCCAAAAATTAGAAGTAACTGATAGAATAGCACCATCAGACTTATCACAAAAAATAAAACTGCTTCTATTGCCTTCTACTCTCAGTCCAAACTGAAGAATTTGTTCAGTAAAAAGAAGACACATCTACATGCCAGAAATACAATATACTGGTTACAGTTTTGACATAGCAACCTTAGTAGTCCCTTTTTCAGAATCAAAGACTTTATGTTCAATCAGAACAGTGCCAGAAGTAGTGGTGCTTCTGAGTTTGCAGTCTCAACTTGACCATAATGACCTGAAGTCATATCAACAAAGTCAGACTCAAATGGAGTAAAGTGAATAGAGACACTAGAATTCAAGAACCATTCATCTTCATAAGAACTGCCATGAGGCACTTTTTTACCCTTATACAAGAAACACAATATCTTTTCATATTTAGAAAGATTCACAGCAATAGATTAGTTAGGCAAAATAAATCTGTTTTGACTCAAAACTATATATGCATAATTAATTTCCTTTCAAAAACTACAAAGTCCTCCATTGAAGTCATCACATCAGCATATAAGATTGTATTGTCACATTTAAGAACAGTTTGCATAGATTAGATAGACTAAGTTAAGAGATTTAGTGAATCATTAATTTGTAAGAAAAGAGGGATATTGCAATTATTTTCATGAAGTCTCATATAAGAAGAATTAGAATCAGCAATCTGAGGAGCAAAATTCTGATCACTGGAAATTTGAAATATGATTGTTCTCTAGTAGTCTCAGATACAGTTCACACTGGGGATGAAAGTCCATAAAAAGGACTCAGAGATATGCAGACTTGTGAAACAACCTTGGCTTCAGCTTATATGCTGTGCCATCTGTCTGCCATGTGGTCACAACTTCAGATGATAGGGAGAAGTCCAAGATGAAAGTGAGTGCTGATTTAGTGTGTCACTATTGAACACCAGAGATCGAGTTCAATAAGAATTATCTTCATCAATTATCAGACTAGCAAATTACAGTGTAACTACTAGTCTTATATACAAATGGATATTATAGAAGATGCTCAGGGTTTCAGTAGTAAAGCTTCTATTACTCTAAGCAGAGGTTTCAGTGTTGAGACACTGACAGGAGTAACTCTATCATGGAAGACTAAGTCAAGTAGAAGTATCTCCACCATGGAAGATGGAATACCCTGATGGCTGCAGCACTGCCATAAGGTGTGTTGTGAGAGAGGTAGCTGCTGTGGGAGGCAGGCTTGTATAATTTGGAGATGATATCACTATGGAGATGTAATTTCCAGACAGATAGACTTGCATATGACAAGTAGTTGGCAAAGACCAATACTAGACCAGGTATTTCTATAAGAATCCATAAGTGAGCTCAAAGAGCCTTAGTATTAGACTAACTATATATTAACAAGTTATTCAGCAAAGTAGAATTAAGAACAGCCAAGGCTTAGAAGCATAGAAAGTTCCTCCTAGTTATCTTATACATATTAGTGATTTGAGAGAGTGCTAAAGTATTTAGCATATCTTTATCAGTGAAGACAGCTTCAGAATAGGTGATAAGAACAAGAGTTGATTTAATATAGATCTCTCAGAAAAGATAATCAGTAGGACTAGTAAGCTTAGAAAAAGTAGTGACAAAGTTAGCTATTACTATTAATAAAGATAATCAGCATGAATTAGGCAGCTAGCTAAAGTACAAATGTTCAACCTAACCAGTAATGAGCTATTAGTATATACAAGGTATAAGGGAATCCTATAGGTATAAAGTGATTTAGGATCAGCTTAATCTATAATAGGCCTAGAAATAACAAGATGTCATCTCACTAGTAGAGTTGGTCAAGTTTTTCTTATTAATAGAGAACAGCCTAAAAAAGCACTAACTAGAAATCAAAGCAACCAAGGCTCATAACATATTAAAGAAAGAACAGAATGTATAGTAGTATGGTGCAGTATAGACAACTAACAACCACTTACCTATAATGAATACTATAATAGAGAGCTAGAGAAGTATGAACAACAATAGAAGATAAGTAGTATTGGTGGTAGTTTTTTTTATACCAAAATTTTACATCAACTACCTAATTAGTACTACTAATCACAGACCATACACTTTGTAAGTGAAATGCTTTACAACACTATCTGGTGGACTTATCCTTCACAAATCCTTCTAAGTAGTACTTCCAAAATATATAACTAGTATAACTAGTAGAGATGTAGCACATAAGCTAAAGCCAAAGGTCATTTCAACATTCATGTTTTATATATCTGGATAATACATACTTGCCCATCTGACTTCTGAGGACTTACTAACAGGTCTCAGATAATGAGGTATATTAGCTGAGATATAATATCACAAAGGACAATTTTATTTCATTTTCATTTTCATCAATCATAACTGGTTAACAGTCTGAAGGACTACCAGATGAAAACTAGGCCATAGCAATGAAGTTTTCCATTCCACTTGGACCACAACTATACATTTTGTATATCTTAGTATAAAAAAACTTAATTCTCAAGCAGTGAACCTCAGCTGTTTACACACACTAGTATTTTATTTTTATTTTATTTTTAAATCAACAATTTATTACACAGGGTATGAGGGCAGACTGTAGTAGCTACTTTGTAACTACTTAAGTTAAGATGCAAACAACATGAAGAAGAAAAGTGAAAAGAAATTGAAGAAAAGAAAAATGAAAATGAAGTGAAAAACAAAGCAACAAAAACTATAGGTCAAGTAATACTTTCTCTAAAAGAAAACACACTACTGTTAAACTCTAAGAAGAGCATAAAATGACTTATAATATCTCTTCTCAGATTCCAATACTTGTTATATCTTTTACAATCAAAAAGAACATAATACCTAGTTTCAATAGAATAAGTTCTGCATGAACACTTAAATTCTTCCTATAGGAAGAATATCAACCAATACTTGCTCATAGAAGTGTGATTTACAATGGCTCTTGTTACTCTCACACATAGTAAAGTAAAGTGCCTGAAATACTTGAGCTAAGATCTACCTTTAGAGTATATTGGTTCTAAATGTTTATTATTATTATCAAAGAGTTCAAGAAATTGATGTTCTTTTTCATCTGATGCTTGAAAAGTCATCTTCCATCTCATAAGAATGTCATTGCATTTACTATTCTTGCTGAAATCCCATGAAGACTTGCAAGAATAACAGGGTTTAGGATAGAATTTTTTAGTTTTCTTATCAACAACTTTATAAAGAGACCATTCACAGAATTCAATCAAATTATCATGATTTTTGACAAAGAATTTTCTGAGTTCATTAGAAATTGATACCATATAGATTTAAAAAGAATGCAATGAAGGATTAAAAATTCTCTTCACAACATAGATAAAATCTATAATAATAATGATTTTGTTGATGCTATTCAGATTGGTGGCTTGATTGATACTACATCTGATGGTGAATAATTCAGCTTCAGTAGTCATTACATTCACAGCATGATGAAGAGTCTTGATGACTGGCTTGTTATAAATGTGAATATGCAAAATGGAGATAGCAACATAGTTCTTGATGCTAGCATTAGATACAATGAGAGTATATGTAGGGTCTGAAGAAGATTTGAGAACTATATTGTCAAGAAGACAAATATAGGTTTTGAAGTTATTATCACTTTGTTTGGTTGATAAATGAAAAGAAAACTGACTAGAAAAAATGTCCATAAGTTGAGATTCTGGGGCAAACTCTTTATTGAATAGATTAAAACTTCATTAAACCTATTGTCCATATTGACAATAGGTCCTTTGATCCTTGAGTACTAATTGGGGATAAGAGCATCCAATGACAACTAATGAGGGATGTTGGTAAATGATTATCTTGATTCTAGAAGAGATCTTAAGATATGGTTATACAAAAGGGAATAAGCTCTAAGTTGCGATCTACCACTAAGCTTTTGAGGATGTAAATAGATAGGGATGAGACCTGTAATAGCCTCAATACCAAAAGAAGGTGATGTATGAAAAGCACCTAAAATCTAAATAGTAGCTCTTCTTTGTATTTTATTCAGCTCTTTGAGTAGATAAGATAATGAAGCTTTGTTGTAGAACCATAGTTGAAATCTATACAGAGTAATAGAAAGAACATAACTTCTGTATAAAAGACATTTCTGTTGAAGAACAAGACCATGAACAGAGTTTCCAAGAATCTTCATACACTTGACAGTAAAGATAGCTTTATTTATATAAAAGTCGATATGTTGTTGGAAGGATAGTTTCTTATAAAAAATGTACCCCAAGTATCTTCATTTATTCTTGGAACAAAGAATCAGACCTCTAATTGAAAAAAGATCAAGTGAAGAAGAATCAAAAACTCTATGTGATCTAGAAAAATGAAATACTTCTGTTTTTCCATGTTCTATCATTAATTTAAATCTTTCTAAAAGAGATGAAGTGATCTGATAACTACAAAAGAGTAAAGAATTTGAAATTGTCAATGATTTGTTTTAGGCCACAAGAAGACCATCATTCACAAACAAAAGAATAGAAACTGAAATATTTAGAATTTTTAAGCAATTTTCAAGAATATGAAGAATAAGGGCAATATATAATGTAGATAAAATGAGAGAAAGGGCCAAATCTTGACCAACTCTAACATCAATGTTGAAAAAAGGGAATGAAAAATTGTTCCAGAAATACTGAGTTTTTTTTTCTACCAGATAATTATGAAAGAAAAGAAAGATTTTGAAATTGAATCCAGCTTTATCAAAGATGAGGTGAAGAAGTCAATGGTTTAATGATGGGAAAAATTGGACAATGTCAAATGCCAAAGTACTTATAGTGTTATTCTTGACCCAATCAGTATGAATGAAATGTGTGAGAGCAACTCTAGCATCAGATGATGAATATTACTTCAAACCACCCAGTTGACTCAGATGAATGAAGTTATTTGAGATTGAATGGAATTGTAATCTTTCATCAAAGACTTTTTCAATGAGTTTTCCTAATATATTGAGAAGGACAATGGGTCTGAAAGCCTTAGGGAAATCATACAAATTCTTGTTAGGCTTGGGAATGATGATGGATGTTGACACTTTGAAATGCAAAGGCCAATAGCCTAATTCAAGACACAAATCAGCAATATTGATAATTTTCTTCAAACACATAGTATCTTTGATGATAAGTTTGAGATGTTTCTATGATAACTTGTCAGGACAGGGAGTCAATGAATTATTACACTTGTTGATAGAACTGACAAATTCTGCTTCAGAAAATAGTAGCCATTTTATTGGATGCTTATTTGAAATAGCAAACTGATATTAATATGGCTCAATACCATCATATTAAAGGTCAAATGCAGAGCTTGCCAAAGTTCTTCAATTTCAAGGCAAGAACAATCATTGTACTTGATAGCTTCAATAGCTAGCAGCTTTCATTTGTTGACCTAGTTCATGAGTTTCCATAGGCTGTATCTTTTGTTGGTGATTTCTTGGATTTTCTAGTTAAAGAATAGGTGTTTAGTTCTTTTAACTGTGCCCTTGAATTGTTTCCAATCTTCAATCCTTTTTGAAGACCTATATTTTTCAAGATCTCTGTTACAGTTAGCATCCCATCAACTCTTGGAATGTTTGGTAATGTTGGCAATCTTTGAGTTCTTAGTCCATATTCTTTTTGTAATGTGAACAAGAGATTAAATGGTATATTTAAGAAATTTGCAATCTGAGATACCATTTGTGTTAATTATTCTGATGGCTTTGATTAATTCATCAACAAAGTTTTTCTCATCATTGCTATCTTTGACAATTATATGCTTTTTGGTTTGAATATGTTTCTCAAAAATTGAAATGGTAATCATGAGTGGAGTATGATTGGAAACAAGTCTCCATTCAGGGTGAATGGAGTGTTTGTCAAGTTCTTCTGATCCATATCTAAGAAACATAAAATCAATAACTGAATTCAAATCATAGTTGTTGTTGGAATATCTAGTAGGAATGTGGTTAGAAAGAAAGGAAAGACCCAAATGTATAGACTCTGCAATGTCAATAAGCAAATTACTATCAATAGAATAATGTGAGTAATTAGTGTTATAAGACAAGCATGTGGACAGACTTGTAGAGTTAGGGTTAGAGGACAGAAATAGATAGTAGTAATTATTATTAGTCTATAACAGGAAAAGGACATGTGACCTAGAAGTCATGTGAGATGATGTCATAGGCCTAGAATGGTCTAGAGCGGTCTATAGGTCTAAAAGGATCTATGAGGCTAGAAGAGCCTAGATGATGACATCAGGAAGCATGTACATCACATTGCTATCACATGGCTAACACATGGACATTAGGGTAGGATAAACAGTCATTGCAGAGTAAACATGAGGTAGACATATGGCCTTTAGGGCAGAAGGTGCAGTAGACATATTGTTGTAGCATGAACTACTTGTAACTTATATAAATAGGGTAGCAATGCAGTGAGAGCTCCTTGTTGAGTTCTCTTGTAATCCCCACTACTAGATAGTCAGATAAGAGCAAGCATACTACAGAGTTGTTACAACTAGTAGTTGCTACAACAATTAGAGCTCCACAAATTGTCTCTAATATTGAAGTCACTGGTCATAACAAGAACATTATTGATGTTTGCTTCAGTATTCTTGAGATACTTTAAAGCTGACTGTAACAAATTTGAATAAATATTAATCAGAAAGAAAATTAAGTTATTGTTGAAAAATGAAACAAGAGAAATGTCTCTGTAATTAAAAATATCTTTGCATAAAGAAAAATGAAAGGAAAAGAGTCTTATGTTAATATATGTAACAACTCTAGGAAAGTCATTTTCCTTAAAGGAATTTCTAGAAAAGGTAATCTAATTAGAATGATTTGGAACTCCTACTAATTCTTCTCCTTCTTTACTTCTTAAACTTGGTATAAAGCAAATTGTTATCCATGATGGCTCTTAGATGAAAATTACATCAAACAAAAATTGAGTTTCTAGGATTGTATTGACAACTGAATTGTTTTTCCAAATGTTCTATGAAAATATCTTGATTTTCTTGATAATCATGAAGAGTTACTGTTCACAATTGAATGAATTAACTGTTTTCTACTTTCACAAAGCTTCTGATATTCTTTTGAATGTTATTTCCTATTGAGGCAGTGCCTTCAGAATGAACATGTGTTTGAATCTGCTTGATGGTTCCCCTTACAATTCAAACATTTGAAGAAGTGAGGGCAAAGCTCCTCTTGTCTAGTTTCTAGCCTAGGTAGATTAGTCTTTTCATTAGCCTTGCAGTACTATACAAAATGATGATGTTTAGATTTATGTGAACTATTATATTTGACATACTTGGAACCTTGAATCCTATATGTGCCAGTCAAATGTTCCCATTTCCAACAGTTTTTACATTGAGGAACACCTGGGTTCATATTAGCATTATAAATTGTAGTGATATGGCTTCCAACATTAAAGCATTAATTGATGAGATCTTTGGCTTTGGAACCATTTTAAATGTCCCAAATGTTGAGCCATATGATAGCTATATCTGATTTAGAAGAGACTTTGATAACTTTTGGCCTAGATGTGATAACAATATTGTTGAAAATGTGACTATTCTTGATTATTATTTTGACCAAATTGGCTGAAATGGGAGTATTAGAATTTTCAAGAAGGTAAGAAATACCTAAAATTTTGAGGTAGAATTTCAATTGAGGCAATCTTGGAGCCTCAATATTATTCACTTCAATGTTGTTAACATTCTTGACATATCACTCAATCATTTGAAGATCAAGAGGTGCTGCCACTTTGTTAGTAGTAATTACTATACCTAAATTTTTTGACCATGCAAAATCAGCAATGACTTCAGATTTGATATTTTTAAAGCCCTGTTGATATTTGCAATATGGGCACTTGACTCTTTCATGAATTGTATTCTGTTGTTGATATTCATAGGGACAATAATTTGCTTTTTTGACAGTCTTTTCATAGTCATGTTGAATTTAGGTTTGGGTTTATCCTCACTTCTAATGATTTTTTGAATGTTTTCAATTTTTTTGTTTTGTAAATTAGGGAACACTTCCTTGATTTTCAAAGTTTCCCTAGTAATGTTAGCAGAAGAAGAAGAAGCCTGAGTATACAATTTTTTTGATCTTTTTTCTTGATATTCTTCTTGAAGTATTTGGAAATTTCATTAACTTTCTTGGGCAATTTTGCTGGAATAGGAGAAGGAAGCTTGGATATCGAGGCTGGTTTATTTGCATTCAATTCTTTACCTTTCTTGATATTGCTACCCTTATTTATCTTGGGGGTAAATTGAGCCTTCACTTTGCATCTGAAGGAGTAATTGTTACTGTCAGCAATGAGTTCATCCCATCCTGACTCATACAAAGAAGAAATAAATCCCCAGGTGGCCTTGCCTATACCTTTGAGATCATTTACATCATTGGCTTTACCACTCTCAACCTTTTTGTTGAGAATGTATTTCATCATGCAATGAAGAGAGTCCTTAATATTTTTAGCATCTGACACAAAGTGTTCCATTGAGCCACATAAAGAGACAGAATGGAAATTACTGTCCTATATGTTAGGCACCATAGCCTGATTAATGTCATAAGGGAGTTGACCACGTTTTCAGAGGGACTAGAACTAGTTCCATCAATTGTTTTGCCCTTATTCTTACCATGAGGTTGTGGTTTTTTCTTAAGGGCAGGTGTCTCGTTGTATACACATTGGCTGTCACTAGCAGAATCCTTGTCACTTGCCAGTCTGACTAAATTTCCTACCTCTACTTCTCCTGTATAAGACAGTTGAGAATTGTCAATGGGTTCCCGAGATACAGTGTCGGGGAGATCATTATTGAGTTCCATGCATTGGTGGTATGGAATAGATGAAGTGCTCAATGAGATTGATGAACTCCTCAAGTTTGCTCTACTGGGGAGGGCAGATCTCCCTCTAATCATGTCGATGTCAACATCCATGTCTGTATTGGATGGGATTTGAGCCATAGTTGAGTTTGAAGTAATTGCTGATGAGAAAAGAAAATGTTTATTCGCAACTTCTCTTACGGGTGCTACCATACAAGATGGAGGTAAGAGAGGAAGAAGCGATGACACACACTAGTATTGAGCTGAGCTCATTTTAACTTCATTTATAGATAACATAGCTTAACTATAGTAAATAGCTTATATTCCATCAAGGTGTAAACCATGTCTAACATAATACTGTTGAATACAGTTCACACTCAGATGATGTCTGTGGATATTGTGCAGAAGAGCAGATCATTCTGTTGAGGTTGAATGATACTCAATGCTAAGGTTTAAGTACTACGTACCGCAGAAGTTGACTTTTACTGAATGAAACATGAACCAAAGAGTGAAAAGGCTGGGGTTTCTATCCTGACGACGGCACAACACTTGAAATATACCAGTCTGCCTGCCTTACGTCTTGGTGATCTGGCACCAGAGATTCTATGTTGGGACACTGTAGAAGGCTCTATTATAGATGTATCAACCTGGCTACAGATCAACGATCACAGTAATCCTTATGCCTATTCAAACGAACTTCTGACTTCTGAAGTTCTTTCCTCCAAGATTCAAGCGAACGTCAATTTCGGCGAGGAATAATCCAACAAAAGTCAGTCTGACCACTTTTGATTTCGACTTTCGAAGAATCTGCACGCCGATTTCTCAGAATTCAACACACTTCTTTCTGTCTCCTTCATTGCTGTCGTCTACGATCAACAGATAGGCACTCAACAAACCAAAAACCATCCTCAGCTCAGTTGGCAGCGCTGCACCGGTAACAGTTGCTAAACTGTCTCAGGCATTATTGTCCTCGGTTCTAATTGACGTTGACTACATACTACCAGGGGCTACACCTATAATACTTCCCTTCGTCCAGGTGGTACAACCTGTGCTCAAAATTGCGCTCACGATGCTGCTGATTACTCTGGCATCTAGGTATCTCCACCAGTGGTAATGTACTGACCCTGAAGTTCGTCACACAGAGCCAACAGAAGAATGTCGGCTCCTGCGATGACTCGACCTACGAGATATTCGACCGCCTAAATAAGGAGCTCACTTTCGATGTCGATGTCTCCAACCTTTCTTGTGGTCTTAGCAGTGCCCTCTATTTCTCTGAGATGGATGCCGAAAGTGGCATGAGCAGATTCTCAGTTAACAAGGCCGGTGCCAAGTATGGTACCGATTATTGTGATTATGCTAATCAACGTCAACCAACTAGGCAAACGTGGAGGGCTGGCAACCTCATCCCAACGACACTAACACCGGAACCGGAAACTATGGCACTTGCTGTGGTGAAATGGATGCTTGGGAAGCGAACTCTATGGCTGCTACCTTCACTCCCCATCCTTGTAAAGTCGATGGCCAGACTCGCTGCGAACGCGAGGACTGCACCATCAACAGCCGTTACGATGGTCTCCGAGATCCTGACGGCCGTGCTTCAATTCTCTCCACATGGGTGACCAATCTTTCTACAGTCAAGGCAAGGCCATCGACACCAACTCCAAGATCACCGTTGTCACCCAATTCATTGGCTCCACTAACACCCTCTCCGAAACCCGTCGCATCTACGTCCAGAACTGTCAAGTTATCCAGGATTCCAAGGTCGCTGTCAGCGGGATGGATACCTTTGCACCCAAGACTTCTGTGACCAACAGAAGGCTGCGTTCGGCGACACAGACAGCTT
>Ga0157359_1000626_pt1 | contig 13253 bp, 9 predicted proteins | sample AttcapACBM3_FD_111482 | JGI IMG/M metagenome (GOLD analysis project Ga0157359, IMG submission 111482) | Fungus gardens microbial communities from leaf cutter ant in Botucatu, State of São Paulo, Brazil - Atta capiguara ACBM3 | ecosystem: Host-associated > Fungi > Mycelium > Unclassified ...
TATATAGGATGATAATTTAGCAGAGACTCCTTGTCGAGTTCTCTTGTGAATTCCCACATTATACTTCTCCTTTGAGGTTTACTCGTTAGTGAGATCATTGGACCTTGAGTGTCTAGTGGTTGCTACAACAAGTATTAAGTTAGAAAAAGAATCTTGTATAAGATTTATATAAGAAAACTTGATAGAGTTTTAGTTACAAACTAGTCTATCTTATATACTACAAACAATGGTCTATATATACACTGAAAATAACTTACTCTAAAGTTCATGTACTCTTTCTAAGGTTAATATGCTATAATTACACTGTTAGATATTATTAGACACAGTTCATACCTTATCATCTAAGATCTAATGAGATATCTTAGAAGTCTAATAAGTTAGTTTATATATTATCTGAGGCATTAAAAGACAAAGTTAAAATAATCTTTGGCTTTAGCTTATATACTATACCTCTATGAGTTATGCTGGTTATTTATTTTGGAAGAAGACTTGGAAAAATTTAAGGAATTGCGATTACCAAAAGATAGTAAGACATATTATTGCTAACACTAGAAGTTAGTACTAGTTTTGGTTGATTTTCAGAATAAAGCTAGAATAGTGTAAACTATCAGCTTATATACTAGATATACTATCTAGGATAGTTATCTAAAATAGAACTACTAAGTAAGTTACTCTAGATATTAGTAATCCTCAGATATAATCATGTAATCTGTAACTGTATTAGGTATTATATCTTAGTTATATTCTGTAACATTATACTAACCCTAACTCTAAGTTCCAAATAAGAGAATAAATATAAAATAAAATAAAAATAAGAAAGAAAAATAAAATAAATAGAGTTTATTATCTTTAACTCTAACAATAGTCATTAAATTCTATTATAAACTCCAAACAGTAATTTAGAATCAGATTATAATCTTATCAGTAGAGAGGTTTAAAAATACTAACTTCTCTGCTTAGTTTGAAGCTATATACAAGATTAACTAGACATTCTAGTTAACTTAGTAAACTACCTTTCTCTTACTTTTTAACCTTAAAATACCATAGGATTCTTCAGTTATCCCAGTCTTTAAACAGCTATCCCTTACTACATTATTACTATTATTACTGTTTTTTCCCCAGATATTTTTATAAATATAAATATTGTCTAGAAATCTTGTTCTATTCTTATTAAGAAATATTACTATTATAGAGATCTGAATTATATAGTTTATTAAGGTTGAATATTAGATAATTAACTATTGAGCAATAGAAAAAACTAATAAAAAGCTTAAACACATTGAAGGATGTTAAAATAGCATAGCAACTAGAGTTTATAAAATAAGAGAAATTAGGTAGTAATATAAGTAATCATTAGAATTTTGTATAGAGTGGCTAGTGAAATGTATATCCTAATTACTAAATAATAGGTTTACTATACTATCAATAGAAGAATATATTAAAAGTAGTAACTTAGAAGACACATGTTACAACTTAAGCTTAAGTTCAAGTGATAGAACAAATGATAACTCTTGTATTAAATAATACAAGAGAACTTAATGGAGTTTTTAGTATAAACAGACTATTTTATCTTATATTGTTATGATATTAACTATTATAGGTCTTTCTCTTGATTTTTTCATATAATATATAACTATGACTGATATAACCATTCAGACAATATATATAACCTTCACATTACTTCTTCTATTTAAATAAAAGATATGAAAATAAAATCAAAATCAAAAATAACAAGTATTTAAGTCTATTTCTAAAATTTCTGACAAATAAAGTAAAAAAAGAATCTTATATTATGTTAATACAAAAACTCAATAAAGTCCTTAGTATAAAGTATTTATCTTATATATACTAGCTAATGGTCTATGTGAAATCATTACTAACCTATCTTAAAGACTACATAAAATTAGTATACTATTAATATGTTATAGTATACTTAGACTCTTAAATTTTATTTGTTATATGATATATCACATGACATAATGACATTATCCTAGAATGTTGTAAAAAGAACTGAAAGGAAGTATATTAAGATATGTATTTATAACATATTTATTTTATAGTATATATATAGTACATTTATAGCTGACATATGGACATTAAGATAGGATTATTTATTATTAGCACAGACCATGTATTATTAGTATAAATAGAATAGCAATATATTGTGGATTTCTTATTAAGTCTTCTTGTGATTTCTATAAGATTCTTCATTATAAGACTACTTAGTAAACTATTAACTGTTTTGGTTAGTAGTTGCCATAACATAATATATTATATGATATTATTCTTTTAGAATCTTCTACATTATTTTATGTTATATGATTATAACTGTGATATATGTAACTAATATGTGATAAAGTTGATGACAATTACATATGATGTCATACTTTTCTTTTTTTAAATCAACAATTTATAATGTGGAGTGTTATAATGCATGTGAGAACTAATATTTTTCTTTTTCTTTTATCTATTTTTCTTGATTTTATATTTCTTTTCTTTTGATTTTCTTTTTCTTTTATTGATGATGAAGAGGCACATGACTTCAATCACATGACATATCACATAATATGAGGTCATAGACCTAGACTAGGCAAGAAGGGACTAAAAGAATGATGTTAGGACATATGCATATGGCATAGTGTCCTTATGGAAGATATGAGGATAAAGAATAAATGATGTATGGACTTTAGAACAAGGTAAATTAGTGTTAGCATGGACCATGTGTAATTTATATAAATAGAGTAGCAAATAAGCAGAGACTCCTTGTTGAGTTCTCTTGTGATCCCCACTTGATATCTTACTAAGAGATTTATTATTTGTATTACTATTGGTTATTATAACTAGTAGTTATCACAACATGGAGCTTGATAGCAGACTGTGGTAACTACATACATAGTTACATACACTCAGATAGAAACAACATGTAGAAAAAAAAATAAAGAAAAAGAAAAGAAAAGTTAAAATAAAAAGAAAAGAATGATAAAAGAAGAGAGAAACAAAGAAAAAGGAAAAACTGTTTTATGAAGAGAGCTTGTCAACACCCTCTTCAAAAATACTACATAATGCTTTCTCTGAAAGAAAAAGCACCACTATTCAACTCTAGAAAAAGAATGAAATAAGCTAACATATCTTTTCATGAATTCTAGTAATTGTTATATCTTCTATACTTGTGAAGTATATGTCTTTTCATTTTGATAGAGTAATTGCTGCATGGATATGCAAATTCATCTCACAGAAAAAATCTTAACCAATATTTACCAATAGAAGCATAATTAACTATGGTTCTTGTAACTTTAGCATATAGTGAATTAGAATGATCAAAGTGCTTTAGCTATGACTCTCTTTTCAAATACATAGGTTTGATAGTGTTGAAATTGTTGTTAAGGAGCTCTAGGAAGTTTCTCTCTTTGTCATCTGAAGCTTGAAACTTCATTTTCTACTTATTTAGAAGATTATCACATTTGTTTTTTTTAACTGAATTCTTATGAGGACTTGCAAGGAAATAAAGAGATTAGGTTGAAGTTTTTGGTCTCTTTATCTATAATATTATAAAGTAACCACTTGTCTTGACTTGAGCAATTCCAGAATTCTATGGAATTGCAATGATTCCTTTCAAAGAAATGCCTAATTTCCTTGGAAATAGAAGCTATTTAGGTTTGATAAGGATGAATGGACAAATCAAATATTCTTTTCATAGCATGGATAGAGTTGGTGATGACAATATCCATATCTAATTGCAAACAGTTTAGCTTCAGTAGAGATGATGTTTGTAATATAATGGATGGTTTTGATAACTAGTGAATTATGAATATGTATATGCAAGATTGAAGTTGTAATGCTGTTTTTGATGCTAGCATTCAATGTGATAATGACAGATTTAGAATCTGTTGAAGCATTGAACACAACTTCATTGAGTTTGTGAAGATGAGATTTTCTGGATTTGACACTTTTCTTATTTGAAAGAAAAAAAAGTGACTAGAAAATAAATCAACTAATTTATTACCAAGAGAAAATTCATGATTAAACAGATCAAAAGACTTTAAAATGCCATTTAATCTATTATTGGCATCTATGATGGGCCCCTTGATTTTTAATTTCTGTTTTGGGAATAAGTTTTTTATTGATAGCTGATAATATTGTTGGTTAAAGAAGTGTCTTGCCTCTAATAGAGAGTTGATAATGTGATTAGAAGAAAGTGAATAAGTACAAAGTTATAGCCTTCCACCCAGCTTTTGAGGATGTAAATGTAATGGAATGAGGCCTTCAATAGCTTCAATACTCAATGATAGAGATATTTGAAATACCCTAGTATTCAAATGGCAACTCTGTGTTGCATGACTCTGAAGACTTTGAGCAGATATGATAAAGGGACATTGTTGTAAAACCACAGTAGGAATCCATATAATATAATAGAAGGAACACATGATCTATACAAAAGACATTTTTGAGATAGGATAAGACCTCTTGCTGAATTTTGCAGCATTTTCATGCTTTTGACCATGGATATGGCCTTGTTTGCATAGAAATCAATATGTTGGTGAAAGGACAATTTTATATCAAAGATAAACCTCAAGTATCTCCAACTTTCTTTAAGACAAAGCACAAAGCACAGAACCTCCTAAGATAGAGAGATCTAACAGATAAGAGTTAAAAAGACAAAACATAATTCTATAACTACAAAAATAATTTAAGTTAGAAATATAAAGGGATTTGTTTTGAGTAATGAAAAGTCTATTGTCTACAAAAGATAAAACCAAAACAGGTACTTTTAGGATTTTTAATCTTTCTTCAAAAACATGAAAAATCAGTGATAAATAGAGAGCAGATAAAATAAAGAATAAAGCAGAGCCTTGTTCTATACTAATATTAATGTCAAAATAATGAGAAAAAAAGTCATTCTATAAATATTTGGTTTTTCTGCCAACCATGTAGTTATTAAAGAATTGACAAACTCTAGAATCAAAGCTTGCCTTATTCAGGATTTTAGATAGTAGTTGATAGTTTAAAGAGGGAAAAAATTGAACAATGTCAAAAGCTAAAGTACTAGTTGAGCAATTTTTAACCTAACCAGCACAAATGAGATAAGTCAGGATAATACTCACATTCACCATTGATCATTGTTTGAGTCTGCCTAGTTGACAAGGATGGATGAAAGTCTTTGATAAAGCTTGAAATTGAAGCCTTTCACTGATTACTTTCTCAATTAATTTTCCAAGCATGTTTAGAAGAATAATTGGCCTGAACATCTTAGAAGTGTCATATGAAGTCTTATTAGGCTTGGGGATAATGATAGATGTAGATGTTTTGAAGTACAATAGCCAATATTCTAATTTGATACATGCATTAGCAATGTTAATAAATTTATTGAGACATTCTAAATCCTTGATGTATACATGAAGCATCTAATGAATGGATGAGATTGGGCATTAAAGCCACAACAGATTTAGGTATATCAATTTCTGATTTATCAATTAAATCTTTAAGATGTTTCCAAGATAACTTATCAGGTTCAGAAGTCAAATCATTGTTACACTTGTATATAGCAGAAAGGAATTCCTTATTTGAAAAAGGCAGCCACTCAGTCAGAGTATTATCTGGAATTTCATCTAATAGTGATATATCAACTTGTTGATGTTGAGCCAGATTGAATCATGAAGGGCTTGTCAAAGGTCTATAATTTTGAGATATGGATGACTATTGTGTTTGATAGCTTCAATAGCCAGGAGTTTTCTTTTCTTGACCCAATTTATAAGTTTCCAAGGACCTTTCCTTTTGTTTGAAATTTCTTGTATCTTGTTATCAAAAAATTTCCATTTAGAAATCTTGATTGCTTTCTTGAAAACTTTTCAATCATTCAGTTGTCTTGAATTTCTATAAGTTTCCAGAGAATTCTGGCAGTTTTTATTCTACCATGATTTCAAATGCTTTGTAATATTGACCAATTTCAAATATTTGTACCAGATATTGTTCATATTGTTAGTGAATTCTTGTACAATGCTTTTAAGATTTTCTTTGTTGTGGATGTAAATAGTATTGAGCTCTCTTTGATTAACATATAACTTCCTTAATGAAGTTGTTTTCTTCTTTGCTATTTTTGACAATCATATGTTTTCTGGTTTGAATGTTTTCTTTGAAAACTAAAATTTTTACTGTAAGTGGGACATGATCTGACAAGAACCTCCAATCTGTGTAAATAGAGTAGTGGTTGAATTCTTCTGAGGTTAGTCTAAAAAATATCAAATTGATGACTGAGTTAGAACTGTCACAATTGTCTGTATATCTTGTGGGAATTTAAACTGTAGGGCTAGAAATACATAGTTGAAAGGAGCTAGCAATGTCAGTAAGTATGTTACTATCGATCAAATAATATGGAAATAGAGGATTCCATGAACTATCTCTGATATTAAAATTACCTGTCATGATGAGAATATTATTGATGTTGACCTCAGTATTCTTAAGATACTTTAAGGCCAATTGTGATAAATCAGAATACATATTCAGCATGAAATAAATAGAGCCACAATTAAAGAAAGAAATGTAAGAGATGTTCTTATGATCAAAGATATCTTTATGAAATAAGAAGTGAAGACTTGCAAGACAAATATTAATGTATATGATGACCCTTGGTAAGTCTTTGGAGTTTGATAGATTTCTAGAAAAAGTGATCTAATTAGAATGATTAGAAATACCTACCAATTCTTTTCCTTCCCTATTAGAGAAACTGGAGATAGATCTTATGAATGACCATAGTGGTTCTTAAATAAAAATTATATTGAAATCCCTTTGTGCTTTCAAAATGATGTTAGTAAGTAGCTTATTCTTTCAAATATTCTGAGAAAAAATATTGATGCTTTTTAAAATCATACTTGAATATCACTTATGGCCAAGTAAATCAATTTACTTTTAATATCATGAATTTCTTGGTACTTTTTTATGTGCTATTCTTTGTTAAATCAGTGCTTCCAAAAGGAATATAAGTTAGAGTCAGCTTGATGATCACCTTTGCAGTTTGAGCATTTGAACAAATAAAGACATGATTCCTCTTATTTAGTTTTGAGTTTTGGAGGGTTTATCTTGAAGTTTACTTTGTAACACCATATGAAATGATGATAATGTTCACTCTTGTGAGGTTTATTACACTTAATATATTTCACTTCTTGGATTTTGCATACAAAAGTAGTGTGTTCCTACTTCCAGTAATTTTTGCATTGAGAGACATCTGGGTTCATGTTTGCTCCACAAATGGTAGCAATATGTCTTCCAACATTAAAATACCTGTTGATTAGCATTTTTGCTTTTTTACTACTTTGAGCATCCCAAATATCTATCCAGACAATTGCTATGTCCGATTTAGAAGAAACTTTGATAATTCCAGGTTTTGAAGTGAGTGATAAATTATTAAAAATGTGATTGGACTTGATGATTGATTCAACAACATCTAGAGTAATAAAAAGGTTAGTATTGTCCCTGAAATATGGAATTTCTATTATAAGTCCCAGAACCTAGACATCTTCTGACATAATATTTTCTACATTCTTGATATAGTTTTTGATGATCTGAAGATCAGATGAAGTTGCTATAGCATTTGAGACAATAATAATTCCTGTTGTTTCAGGTCAAATGTAATCCACCATGATCTTAGACTTGATGTTCTTGAGTGTTCTATTGATATTAGTAACATGGCCAGTCAATGATGCTATAATGTTGTCAACATTAGTTTTGCTCATTAGGACAATAACTTGTTTGTAAGAGGGTTTTTTAGTAATCATTTTGATTTGCAGTTTTGTTTTATCTATATTGTTGATGATCTTGTGGATGTTCTTAATCTTTTCAGCTAGGAGGTTTGAATAGTTGTCTTTTAACTTGAGGATGTCAGAAACTTTTGAACTAGTTGCCTGAGCATACAACTTTCTAGAATTAGTGTTTGTTACTGTTGTAGATTTTTTATCTTTACCAAAAAATTTTGATTTTTCCAAAACTTCCTTAGATAAGCATGTAAAGATAGGAGAGGAATTTTGATGATTTCCACTGCTTTTTCTTTAGAATTACCTGAAGTTGAACCTACTTTGATTTTCAGGGATTTGGGAGTAAATTTACTTGCAATAAATTTCCTAATGGAATTGTTATACTCATCAACAGAAAGAGTATCCCAGCCAGATTTATAGATAGCAGAGATAAAGCTGCATGCAGCTTCACCAAATCTTTGTAATTCTATAACATCCAATGTCTTACCATATTTGACTTTTCTAGTCTTGATGAAGTTAGCTATTTACAGTAAAGAAGTAAATATGTTTTTGGAATTGATTTCCAAAAACTCTATGTATCTGAAGATAGAAATAGGGTAGGCCTCCCCATCCTAAGCATTAGGTTTAGAAAGACCATTGATGTTGTAATTGAGGGAAACTTTGAATTACTGTGAGTTTGGAATGTGTTGATTGTTCACCATGTTTGCTATAGGAGGAGGCAATGTGTTATTTAAGACCAGTGCTTTGTTGAATTCATATTGTTTGCTTTTGGGATTGTTGCCAGTAACTGAACCATTGGAGATGTTAATCTCTCCTACATTAGTAACTGAGGAATGAGCATTGTACTCATCTTCTACTTGATTGTACCATAATTGGTTGTGGTTTTGAATTTCCATACATTTGTGGTAAGATTTGGAAGATGTTGTGGAGATGATAGATAAATCTCTAGAGTTGTTCTTTGAGTTTATTTGAGACCTCCCTCTAGAAGAGTCCATATTGATGTCATTCTCCATGTTCAGAGTATCAAGATGTGCTTGAGGGTTTGAAGTTGAACTAATATCAAAAGGAAATTGTGTATTCACTAGTTTTCTGTTGGACACTATCATACAAGATATTGGTAAAAGAGAAAATGAAAATAAGAAAAAATATTCAGAAAAACAAAGTTCACCATCTTTAACTTTAATAACATCTGAAATTTCTATCTCTCTAGTTCTCTTATTATTTGCTTATTATTTTTAAAGAAAAAACTTCTACCATATTCTATTATTAGTGTTCTTGATGCCCACACATTACTATTTTATATATATTTGAAGATTATATCTTAGACTTAATAACATCTTTCATTATTTATTATTTATTATTATCATTCTCTTAAACTTCTGAATTACTTCTAAACATTTGAGAGTATATCCAAAGCTCAGATATCACAAACAAGTGAGTAGTTTATTTTGTAATAAATATCCACAAGCTATCTAAACCTATATCAGTGCATAATATAGACAGGACTTCTAATAAAGTGGACTAGATATTTAAAGTAGTGAACATTATTCTTTAGTATAAAACTTATGCAAAATGAACTCTTCTTACAGTTTTAAGTCTTGGAAAACAGGATCTTATCTTTGGATTTATGTAGCTAAAGTATTAAAACACTGAGGTTGACTGGCAAAAGAGAGAAGTGCTTATAATCTACTATCTCATCTACTGTTTTAGTTATTAAGATCTCTGAAAGATAGATAGATAGGTTAAGAGTACATATCCTCAACATATGTTGTTCTAGTCTTTTTTCCCACAGTAATGGAAGACTTTGGAAATGATAGTTTGTTAACTTTCTACTTTACAGAGTTTTCTTCTACAACTGGTGATTGCTTCTTCATATTTGGAATACTTTCTGACCTTAAAGCATTGAACTTCTATGCTACTGCCACAATTTCTCAACATCTCTTCTTAGTCTTCAAGCAAGCTTAGGCTACTATGAGAACTATCTTCTAGCTTCTGCTACACATTTAAGACTTTGAGTCAGTGTTTGCCAAAGAAACTTCAATAAACTCTTGGACTACTATTGGTGGGACCATGCTAACATAAGTCAAGTAGAAAAAAGGTTATGATAGAGTGCAACAAAAACTACGCAACACTAGTTCTTAACTATATACTAAAGAATTCAGAGAGAATAATGTCAGTATTAAGAATATATAAAGTAGAAAAAATAATTATGAAAAAAATAGATAAAGAATATCCACCTGCAAATATGTTCTCTTGTTAACACACTCCTAAACAATGAACCTTATACTATATAACAAGCCCTCTTGGAAAATCTAGTAAATAAATTAAATAGCTTCTCAAGATACTATCTATTTCAGATAATGCACTCCAAAGATACCTTTTAAGTTAAATATTACAACTGATGACACCAACTGATACTCACCTTGTTAGCTTTTTCCAGACTGTTAAAACTTTCCAAAACTTGTCTGAAAGTGATGAAAGGTACTAACAATGTTTACTCAATGAAATAGTGATTAAACTGCTCATAAGTGGGGAAATTCAGATGGAGATTCTTGTTATGATCCTAAGCTTGGCTCAGAGTATAACTAAGGCAAAGACTTGAAAAAGAATGAAGATGATGATTAATTAGTAAAGCATAAAGATACAGAACTGTATCTACTACTATGTGTACCTAGTGGTTATAAGGAATAAGTAATACATTCTTGAGAAAACAATAAAGAAAGAAATAAGGAAAATATGAGGAAACCTCTACTACTTTATAAGATGCTAACTGATTGTTGTAGCAACCACTCACCAGAACAGCACTTGTGATATGCTGACCTCAGCAAAGCTCTCAGTAGGCTATCTAGTAGTAGGGATTACAAGAGAACTTGACAAGGAGCCCTCGCTGCATTGCTATCCTATTTATATAAGTTACAGATAGTCCATGTTACAACAATGTGTCTACCTCATGTCTACTCCACAGTGACTGTGCAAGACTGTACATCCTGCCCTAACATTCATGTGTCCTACATGTGGTAGCAATGTGGTGTACATGCTCTCTAACATCATTGTCTAGGCTCTTCTAGCCTTGTAGACTCTTCTAGACCACTCTAGGCCTATGACATCATCTCACATGACTTCCAGGTCATGTGCCCTTTTTCCATTGTAGACTAATAATAATACTACTGTCCTATTTCTATTCTAACCCTAACCTTACCTGAAGTCTGTTCACATACTCGTCTTATACCAGTATTCCCTCTTCAAGGTTTCTTCTCTGGAGAAACACCTTGGTATTCTCTCTCTATCTCTTACTTTGCCTCTATCTCTTCCAGAATCCACTTCCTCTTCCTACTGCTGGTATTCTTGGTGTTGTTGCCTCAACCTTTGGTTTCTTCTTTACTATCTCTATTTCTTTCCCCTTAACCACATTTCAAAATCCATCCATTCCTTTCTCTATATCTTCTTCCATCTTCTTACCTTTTCCTTTTCCTTTCTTTCCAAACTCTTTCCTAATCTCTCCAAAGAATTCCTCCAAGGTTACATATTCCCTCAGACCTTCCTTAAGATTGTTCTTCATTATTTCCTTCCACTTATCTACTGTTCCTCTATCTATACAGGTTAATACCCATAGGATCTGATTCTCTACCATTTTCTCCTTCATCTTTATCTCTACATATTCTCTACACTCTTTCACAAAGCTTTCGACCTTCCATGATACTCTAAAGAATATCATTGGTGTCTTGACTTCTTTTATTATAGCTTTGATCTGAGCCATCATCTCTTCTACCTTCTTCTGTCCTTCTCTCATTATTTCATCTAACTTCTTCTTTCCTTCATCTTTCTTCGTCTTCTCCAATCTAATCTTTTCCTCTTCCTTTGTCTTTTTCTCTTTTTCTAATCTCTCTCTTTTGTCTTCTTCTTCTTTCTTTTCTTTTCTCTTTCTTCTACTTCTTTCCTCACTATTTCTATCTCTCTTTTCTCTATCTCTCTCTCTCTAATCTTACTTTCTAACTCTACTATCTTCTTCACTCTCTTTACCATCTCTTCTTTTTTCTTTCTGATCTTTATTTCTCTTTCTCATACTATCTTTTCTCTCTTCTCTATTTTATCTTCTTGTTCTTTCAGCTCTCTCTCTTTCTTATCTTCAACTATCTTCTCTATCACTATCTCTTTCTCTATCGCTATCTCCATATCTCTCTTTTCTCTTTTCTCTTTTCTCTTTCACTATCTCTTCTCTCTCTATCTCTATTCCTATATCTCTTCTTTCTATCTTCTTCTTATCGCTCTACTTCTTTTTCATCTTCTCTTTCTTCTTATCTTCTCTCTCCTTCTTTATCTTTGACTTCTCTTCTATCTCTCATTTTTTATCTATCTTCTTCATCTCTATCTCTTTCTTTTCTTTCTCTATCTTATCTTTCTTCATTTTCTTCATCTTTCCATGATCTCTCTTCCTATGCCCTAATCCTCCACACTCATAACACTGCACCTTCCACCATGCTAGGAAGTATCTCCCTCTCAAGATTTCTCCTCCAGAGAAACCTTGCATTTCTACCTCTCTCTCTTCTTCTATCTTTTCATCTTTCTTTTCTATTTCTCTCATCTTCTCTTTCTTCTCTATCTTCTTTTCCTTCTTTTCTACCTTTGTCTTCTCCTTCTTTGCTTTTTCTTCTCTCAAAATCTCTCTTCAATCTTTTTCTACTTTTCTTCTACTCCCCTCTCCCCTCTGCATTACTCTATCCTTCAAAGCTTCAAATCTATTTGAGGGCATCTGTACCGGTCCCTTTTTCTCTTTCCTATTTCTGCAGTAATGGGCTATATGCCTGAATATTCTGCATACAAAACATCTTCTCTCCCTTATTACTCTCTTTCTCTTCTCTTCCTTTCTTTTCTTTGCCTCTTCTATCTTCTTCTCTCTTTCTGCCTTCTTCTTCTCTATCTCTTCTATCTCTTTCCTTTTCTTCTCTCATCTTTCTCTTATCTCATCAACATCTACCTTTGCCCAATCTGCCAAATTCATCACTGACATCTTGTTACTAGTATTGTAGCAACCACTTGCCAGAACAGCACTCGTAATATGCTGACTTCAGCAAAGCTCTCAGTAGGCTATCTGGTAGTAGGGATTACAAGAGAACTCGACAAGGAGCCCTCGCTGTATTGCTCCTCTATTTATATAAATTACATGTGGTCCGTGCTACAACAATGTGTTTACCTCATATCCATCCACCATGCTTCTACCTCATGTCCATTACTCATCCACATGTGTTTTATTTAAGGCCACCATGCTTCCTACATGTGCCCTGACATCATACCTTTAATCTCCACTGTACATATGCACACTATGTGTACACCATAAGGAACCCATGTCCCTTGACGTCACTTCTAACCCTATCTCTAATCTAGACTCCTCTCGATCCTTCTAGACCGTTAGTCCTTCTAGACTGTTCTAGACTCTGTCACATGACTTCCAGGTCACGTGCCTATCTCCTGTCTCTCTTCCATTGTAGACTAATAATTATCACTACAATA
>Ga0157359_1000628_pt1 | contig 13226 bp, 13 predicted proteins | sample AttcapACBM3_FD_111482 | JGI IMG/M metagenome (GOLD analysis project Ga0157359, IMG submission 111482) | Fungus gardens microbial communities from leaf cutter ant in Botucatu, State of São Paulo, Brazil - Atta capiguara ACBM3 | ecosystem: Host-associated > Fungi > Mycelium > Unclassified ...
AAGAGACAAAAAGGAAAATAAAAGTCCAAAATTTTGAAAAGAAAACCCTATAAAGAGTGTACAGAAGCTGAGATTAAACTAAAATAATAATAATCTCCATTAAAAGTGTATGGAGGCAGGAAAAAAGTGCAACAGTGTGATTAAGACAACAGGAGTAGACCAGGCTTGATGAAATATACAATATGAAAATCAGATATCAAGTTGGTGGCATAAATAAGTTTAAATATGGGAATCCACTCAGATTCATCTTTAGTATCTTCATATTCTAGCCAGATCACCTTATACAGGAGCTTACATATCCATCAGTGATTGATTTTAGAGTCTACTATCTGAAAAAGCTTATACTTGGATTCCTCATTGATTATAACTAGTACAAGAACAAGTTGTATTCTCTCAGAGAAAGTGTTGGATATAGTAAGTTCAAGCATGGACATATGGAAAACTGAATGGATAGAGTATATAGACTCTGGTAGGCAAAGGGTGAACAATAGTGTACCAGACTGAGAAATAATTTCATAAGATCTGGAATATTTTTTGAAGAGCTTTTTTGAAGGCTGAGTAATTTTGAAGAACTGAGCTTTGACAAAGACTTTTCTACCTACCTTAAAATCAGGTATGGAAGAATATTGTATATCAGCAGATTTCTGATAATGCTGTTAGACTGTGAAAATCTTAGCTTTGAGAGTAATTTGTAACTTATTGAGGTCTAAAACAAAATTATAGGCTTGGCTTAAAACAATATCATGTTTAGGATGAACTGTGATATTTAGATGACATCACTTATAAGCAAAGAATGGAAAAGCACTAGTAGTAGCACTTGGAGCATTATTGTAAGCAAACTCTGCAAGAGATAAAAGTTTGGACCAGTTATCTTGCTAATAATTACAATATATACAGAGGTATTGCTTGAGAGTCTGATTCATACATCCAGTTTGTCCATCATCTTTAGTGTAGTAACCTGAAGTGAAGTGAAGCTACATGTCCAGAGCAATACCTAAAGAATAGAAGAAGTTTGACATAAACTCCAAACCTCTATTAGAGGTAATATAGAAAGGAATACTATGTTTAGAGAATATAATATATGGAGGATAAACAAATATACTAAGTCTGCAAATGTAATGACATTATAGGCAAGAATAAAGATCATCTGCTTAGTAAGCCAGTCAACTATAACCAAGATAGTGTTAATCCTAGAAGATAATGGGAGTTTCTTGATCAAGTCCATAGAAATGAAATTCTATAGTCATCCAGGAATAAGAAGTTTCATAGAGCTTGTGATATTATAGCTTAAATCATATACAAGTGACATAGGGCTTACAAAATTGTTGTACATCAGCACAGAGGCTGGGCTATAAATATCTATAGCAAATGAGCTTACCTTCAGGTCAACACCTTGGTAGTAGAAAAATACTCAAGATTTTTATAATCTGTAACAACATTAATAGAATAGGCTAGACTTCTCAGGTAATGTTGCCAAATTTTGAAAGCTTTAAAGATGGCAAGTGATTCTATGACATGTGTATTATAATTCAACTCTGCTATAGTAAAAGTGTGGGAGTAAAAGTCAACTGGATGAACTTTATTTTCTTTATTCACAATAGAAAAAATTACAGTGAGAGTATAGTTTGAAGTATCAGTTTCTACAATAAGTTGAGCATCAAAAATCCAGTGAATGAGGATGAAAGTGGAGATGAATGCCTTTTTGAAAGAGTTAAAAGTATTATGACAAAAGAAGTCAAACTTTTAGGAGATATTCTTTCAGGTAAGGTGTATTAATGAAATAACAATGTCTAAGTAGTTGAAGATAAACTGGCAATAGAAGTTAGCAAAACCCAAAAAGAATTGAATATCCTTGACTTTCTTGGGCTTCAGCCAGTCTTAAATAATCTTAACTTTGTCATTGGATATGGTAAGACTAGAAAAAGAAAGAATATATCCTAGATACTCCACTGACTTGGAGTGGAATTTGTATTTTTCTACTTTAATATAAAGATCAGCCTTGCAGAAACACTTGAGTACTTCCTTAATATGCTAGTGATATTCAAACATGTTATCTGAGTAGATGAGTATATTGTCCAGATAGATCATAACACAAACATCCAAAAGGTCAGAGAAAATATCATTTATAAATTACTAGAAGACTGTAGGAACATTGGTAAGACCAAAAGGTATTACAAACCACTTGAATAATCCATAATATGTCCTCAAGGTGGTTTTTCATTTATTACTGTTGGCAATGCAAACCAAGTGGTAAGTATGGCAAAGATCTATTTTTGTATATACTCAAGTTTTGCAAGGTGAGCCTAACAGATCAGAGATGAGTAGGAGTAAATAACAATTCTTTTTGAAAATACAATTAAGACTGCAGAAGTCAACACAGAAGTATAGTGATCCATCTTTCTTTTTAACAAATAAAACTGGTACACCATGCAGAGAGAAAGTTGGTTGGATGAAATTTGTATTGAGGTTTTCCTTAATGAATTTTTTGAGAGCCTCTTGTTCAGATGCCAAAAGAGAGTATATAGGGCCAACTGGAGATTGAGCACCTTCTTCCAGGTTAATTTAGAGGTCATAAGAAAAATGAGAAGTAAGAATTTTAGCTTTGGTTTTGCTAAAAATATCAGTGAATTCATAATACTTAGAAGGAACATTGGAAAGATCAGAAGCCTCTACAAGTTTTGCAGAGTCAGTCTAAATGTCCAAAAGATGAAGATAGAGTTCAAAGTTATTAAAGCCTAGAAGTTTTAATGTATACAAGAATACCACAGCACTAATAATAACAGAGATAGACATGAAGATCTCAAATGCAGGTATGAAAACCACAGAATCTGATGGTTACAAAGGGGTGTCAGAAGCTGATGGAAATACCAATGGTATGTTGGCTATAACATGAGAGAAAGTAAGATTTTCCTACAAAAATAGATAGAAGTTTATTGACCCATTTATCCAGTCAATTAGTGGATTGTGTTAAGTGAGCCAGTTATATCCAAGGACCAAAAAGCAAGAATAATCAAACAAAATAACATAGAATTCCAGATTCATACAATCACTGGTAAGAAAAATTATGAGCAAGTTAGCAATTTTGGAGATAGTGCTGTTTGATGAACCATCAAACAAATGGAGGGCAACTGGAAAAGTTGTGGATATCTTCAGATAGTAAGTATTCACAAATTTTAAGTCTATAAAGTGATGAGTAAACCCAAAGTCAACAAGAGTTCAAAACAGGATTTTATTAAGATGATCCTAACTAAGGATCAAGAAAGAAGTAAGAGGGACAAAGAGTAAATGTGGATCAGAAAGAGCAGATACATTGAGTTAGATGAGACTCATTACTATACAAGAAAGTTCAACATAGCCTTCAGTCTATACAGAGTTCTGGGAATTGCTCTCTATTTTTCTGAGAGTTTCTTAGAAGCAGTTGCTGAAGTACCATAGTCTTTTGGTATGACTATGGTCTGCTTCTTAGAACAGGAGTCCAACTTGTAATCTCTTATACTGTAATAAAGACACAGATTGTTTTTGAGGTACTTCTTGTATTCATTACTGGTCAACTTACCATTGTTAGCCAGCTTGAAAGAGAAGTCTACCCATGGAGAATTGAATTGTTTCTTGGGAGCAGAGGACAAGAGTTTGAATGAAGCTACCAGAGATGTGTTTGCCTTGTTCACAAAGATTGTGGCATTACCAGCAGTGGAAGCTTTACCTTACTTTTAGAAGTGAGACTCAAGAGTCTCTTTTTCTGCCTGCCTAGTACAATGCTATTCATAGTCACATTCCCAGTAACAGTAATCAATAGTCATTACTAAAGTATATATATTCTGGAACAAGGTAAGTTTACCTTATTCCCAGATAGAGATGGAATCCTAGATTTGATTGGGAAGTTACTGGTAATAGTGATAGCATAGAACACTATTTCTCTAACCTAGTCAAAAGGCATAGCATATAAAATCCATATTATAAGTGGAAATTTTGTTGCTAGGCTTTATACAAAGATTATCTAGTATATTGGCCACTTTACCAATAAAATTTGAAAGACAAAAATGTCAACGTAATTCATCAACAAACAGATTTTAGTTGAAGAGCCAGTCTTGTAGAATATCCTAGTCTTCAAACCAGTCTTGTGTGATTACAGTGAGATAGGTTATTGCAAAATTGATTTTCACAATGTCTATGTAAAATCATATAGGATTAGTACAGAAGTAAAGATGATATTGAAACAGGAAATTATTGAACTTGTTAGGCTTAGTACTGCTAAAAGTATCAGAGGTGTAGGCTTTAGTTCTCTTTGAATTAGTATGAGGACTGAGGGTTTGATTAGCATTAAGAGTGTTTCTAAGTCAACTCAGTACATTAGCCAACTGCTCATTAGTATTATTGCTTTGACAGAGCTTTAACCATAAATAAGTAGAAGAATTAAGTCTATTAGATATTAGATTAGTAGTGGGATTAGTAGTGGGAGCATCCTTCCAATTAGAATTGTTATCCATAAAGATGATATTTGGGCCAGAGACAAACAAAACTGTCTGGGTGAATTGAATAGTATAGATAGGAGACTTGAGAAATGATTGGCCTTTTTGATAAATATATCTTGAATGTTGTAGGGTATTTGGCAGATATGTCCCAGAGAAGTTATTGCTAAAATACAAGATTGTGTTAAATGGTATCTTAAGCAGTGGAACCAGAGTTAACCCTAAACAACAAGAAAAAGCCATTGGACTTGAAGTGGGAAAGAGTTTTTTTGTAGACAGAACTGTGACAGAACTGCTTAGAAGCAATAGCAGACTTGGTAGTCTGATAATACTGTCAGGCATAGTTCACACCAGGGTGAAAGTCCATAGAATTGACTTGGAGACATGTGAACTTGTGAAAGAACCTTGTCTTCAGCTTATATGTATATGCTATGCTGTCTGACTGCTATATGGTCACAATTTTAAATGAAAGGAAAAAGTCTGAGATGGAAGTAAGTACTGATTGGTGTGTTGCTATTGTTCACTAGAGATCAAGTTCAATAAGAATTATCTTTGTTGATTATCAAACTAGCAAATTACAATGTAACTATTAGTTTTATATACAAGTAAGAACTATAGGAGATGCTCAGTGTTTCAGTAGTATAGTTTCTATCACACTGAGTGAAGGTTTCAGTAGTGAGACACTGACAGGAGTAGAAATCTGCAATGGGAGACTAAGTTAGATAGAAATATCCTTGTCATAAAAGATGAAATATCTGGCTTGTTGCAGCACTGCTACTGGGACATATTGTAGAAAGAGTGGCTATTTTGAAAGATGAGCTTGTATGATAGACATTGAGAGAACATCACTGCAGAGATGTATTTTCTGGATAAGTGGACTTGACATATAATACTTAGTTATTATAAAGGCCTTTCAAGGAAGCCCTAGTTATTCTACTGTCTCTAGGATATTTAAAATAATGACTCAAGGGCCTACTAGGCATCAGGTCTTAATTCCACTTACTCTAGCTACTGCTAAGATAGTGATGGCCAATACTGCTTTGGCAGTTAAGTCCTGTAACAAGAGCCTAGTTAGTGCTCACTCCAAGCTTAGAGTTGAGTTAGTGTGCAAGGCATGGAATAGTGTGACCATGTCTACTAATTCTGTTACCTCTATAGTAAAGTTAGAGATTATGAAGCAGTAGTTGAAGAAGACTGCTAGTCTTGGTAAGGATACTGAGATAGAGCTTTAATTACCTCAATTTAAGTCTTTTCTGAAGATCCTTTATTACATGGTGCCTGATCATAGTCCATAACAAACTATCTACAATAAGTAGCCTACAGTTTTAAAGGTTTCAGGAGACAGAAACTCCCTTCATAGGCAAATAGAGATACTATTAGAGTTAGAAGAGACCAAGAATGAAATCTAAATAAAGGTTGCTTGTAACCAACCTACTTATTATGTGTCCAAGTCTAGAGAAATCTATCATACTGAGAATACAGAGTCAAAAGAAGCTAAGAAAAAGAAACTAAGAGTCTATTTATAGAATCAGAAAAGCAGAACAATTGAGTGCTCATGAAATCTTAGAAGAAGAAGAAGGTTATTCTTGAGGAGAAAAAGCAAATGCACTTAGGTACTTCTTCAAGAAATCAGCAAAGTCCTTAACTAATGGAGATGTGTTAGTTAAAGAACTATGGGCAAACCTGGGATAGTTTGCAAAGATATGTTGTCATGTTTCCACCTAGCAATGGCCACATGAGCACTGTGTGCACTCTGCAGAGAAAAAGTGCTATCTATACTTCTCAATGGGAGCATAGTTGAGAATGGCTCTAGTTGCCCTAGTATATAATGTGACTGACTAGCCAATATAGGGAAGCCAACTACCACCTTTGGAGTAGCTAGGCTGTAGAATTCGTCAATTCCTGTCTCTGAGAGAGAGGAAGTATTGACCTTGAACAGTAGAATAGTTAAATAATATTCTCTAAGTGTTTAGGCAAGAAATGACACTTTTGGAGTACAGGAAGTCAATAGAAGTTGCTAAATGAAGTCCAGCAGCCACTCTAGTGTTAGTCACATTGTTGTAGACCAGTTTGTAAAGGAACCACTTAGCCTTACTTGAGCAGTCCCAGAAATTGATCCTATAGCTGTAGCCTTGGGAAAAAAATGATCTAAGTGCAGAGTAGACAGCTAAAAAGTGGGCTTGTTCAGAGTGTACTAAGAAGTCTACTGCTCATCTAGTAAATTCTAGTAAGTCAGTGATGAGTATAATGTGTTCAATGACTATGTTAGTAATCTTGGCAATATCTAGTCTTATAGTAAATAGCTCAGTATTAGGAACAGTTATTCTACCAGCTAGAACCTTGAAGAATAATACCTGTTGGCCCAAATTTCAAAGATATGCAGCAAAGACAGTCTGCATGCATCTAAAGAGTATAACACTTGTATTAGTAACAACAACAAGAATAGATAAAGAGGAGACAGCCTCAAGATAAAAATAGTCAAAAGACTGTAGATGTATTTTACAACTACTGAGGCTTGAGCAGTTGCAAAAGTGAAAGAAGATGTAATTAGGGAAGTTGTCTAGCAGCCTACAACCTGTAATAGTCTTAGCATCCAGAGAATTGAAGTATTCTGTAAAATTAAGAAGAGAAGCTTCAGTATCTAAGAGAGGGCCTTTCAAACAAGCACACTGGATGTCATTCAAAAGAGCAAGGGACTGTGGGTGAGGGAAAGTGTCCTTGGAGTGTTGAGTACTAAGTAGAGATATTAGTATATGTTGTAAAGGAAGAGTAGCAGTCCTAAGACAGGACTGCTTTACCAGCTTCTTAAGATAAAGATGAATCAGAATAAAGCCTGTCAAAGCCTTAATTCCACTAGTGAATGAGATGCAAAATACATCAAGAATCCAAAAAGTAGCCTTGCACTATATAGCTGCTAGAAACAACATCTAGGCCTTGATAGGAGTTCCAGCAAAGATCCAAAGTCTAAAGCCATAAGTAGTAATAGGAACAACATAAAATTAATAGAGAAAATGCTTCTAGAGTGGGAGAAGGCCTCTAGTTGAATTTCCAAGCATGCCCATTGCTTTAACCAACATGTTCCTTAAAGGACAGACATTGATTAAAGTAGAATCCCAAGTATCTCTAGTATGTCTTGAATTTGAAGATAGGAGCGCCAATTGTTGAGAGATCCAGCTCTAGGTTTGAGTCATTATGTACCTTAGAAAAGTAAAAGATCTCTGATTTGTCATGCTCTATAACTAAGCCAAACATTACCATCAAGTCTGTAAATACTCTATAGCTACTATAAAGCTCTGGCAGGGTTTGATTATATATTTTTCCCTGAGAGATTAGAAGATTATTATCAATAAATGAAAGAATACAAGTATTTAAATTGAGAGCTTAAGCTCTATGTTCAAAAATACAAATAAGAGGAGCAATATAAAGTGCAAAACCTTGTCTCACACCTATATCTACATTACAGGCTTTAGAAAGAAATGAATTCCAAGAATATTAGGTAGATCTACCTACAAGATAGTCGGAAAAGAAGTTCACAGTGCAATTTGCAAAACCCAAGTGTTTGAAAATTGAAGTCCAGAGCAGAGAAGTCAAGTTAAGATAGCTCTTAACTCACAGAGAGTAGACTAAGTAGTGGATAGAGATAGAAAGTGTTAGAAGGGAGTGTATAAGACTATAGGAGTCTGCCAGATCCCTCAGAGTCTGGCCAGCTGCAAGATGTGATGAAACAGAGAGATCCTATTCAGTATCTATGATATTAAAGTCCCTACCTATGTACAACAAGTTGAAGATGTTCAGAGCTTCTCTGGTCAAGAAATTGACTGCAGTATGAGGGTTATCAGAGTAGACATTCATAAGAAACTGGCATCTGCCTCTGTTGAAAAAGGACAGAAGCTGAATGTCTCTGTGGTTAACTATATCTCTCCTGAGAACAAAGCAAAGTCTGAACAGTCTAGATTAGATAATCTTGTAGAAATCAGACTATCTGGGTCTATTCTGGATGAATCAACAATTTTCTAGCTACCAGTGCTTGTAGTAGAAGATGCAAATCAAATAAAATTCCAGAAAGGTTTCTGGATAGATAAAATATCATACAAGTCTTTCTGGAATTCCAGAAGATTGTTAACCAGCATATAGTTCTTCCAAACATTCTGTAAATAAATATAGATTATGTTAGTTGTACTATATATATTCAAAAACTACTACTACTAGGACCATTGACAGTGCTGTGGTTAACTTGTCTAGAGCACACCTCAGCAGCTTTATTAGTATACTACTGCTTGTCAAAGTAATGGTACCAAAAGGGACACTTGTTTTTGTTAGCAAAATGATCACCCTTGTAGTTCAAATACTTAAAAGTGTAAGGACAAGGTGCACTTGCTATTCTAGGAGAGTTAAACTTAGGATTGGCCTTACAACACCAACCCAACAGTCTATGGTTCTCAACTTTATAAGGATCACCATATTTCTGACATTTAGTGCTTTGAGCATGACAGGCATGTGTTGGATGTCCCCAGTGGCAAAAATTGCAACACTGAGCAACTCCAGGGTACATAGCAGTTCTTTTGACTGTAGCAGTATTATGCCCAAAATTAAATAAGCAGTTAATAAGAGTCTTATCTCTTAAGCCCTTCTGAGAGTCCTAGATGTCAATCCAAATGACAGACATATCAAAGCTGGGAAAGACCTTCATAATGTGAGGCATAAAAGCCAATGTAACATCTTGAAAAAGAGAAGAGTTAGGAAGAGTCTCTACTATCTGAACACAAGTAATAAAAAGAGATAAGTCAGAATTCCAGTAGGAGATACCTAAAATTTTTAGAAAAGACTTAGACTGAGACAAGCAAAGCTCTAACTTCACTAAGACCAACAGTCTTCTTCAACCACTGCTTAATTATCTCTAACTATGTTACAGAGATAACAGAATTGGTAGACATAGACATACTATCTCATGCCTTGCATATAGACTCTACTCTGAGTTTAGAATAAGTACTGATCAAGCTCTTGTTACAGAGCTCAACTACCAAAGCAGCATTGGCCACTATCATTTCAGCAGCAGCTGGAGTAAGTGGAATCAAGACTTGATGCCTGGTAGAACACTGAGTTGCCATTTAAGTGTTTTAAGATAGTAGGATAATTAAGGCTTTCTTGAGAGACCCTTGTAACATCTAGACTTACCTAGTGTATAGAAATAATAGCCTATAGGAGGTTAGGAAAAGCCTTCTCAAGCTAAAACAAATGTAAAAAGTTCTTATAGGATGAGGCAGGAGCAAATCTAGGAGTTTGCTAAACAATATTGCTGGCTTTGGCAGCCTGAGCAAATGATTTGGCCTTAGGCCTAGATTTGGAGGTCAAGAGGACTAGTGGAGGAGGATTTTGAAGCTGGGCAGGCTTAAGAGTTGTTGTAGCTGCTATAGCCAAGATAGAATGAGTAACAGCTGATTTTGAAGCTAAACTAGTGATTACAGTCTTAGGAAGAAGAAGAGCTCTTGAAACAAGTGAGATCTTGATCTTAGAATTAGTAGGTCTTTTTATTAGTAGCTAGAGTAAAAGTGACTTCTTCTATCTCTAGTACATTAACCACTATCTTAATATCAGGAGATAGTGTTAAAATAGAGTTGGGACTATAAACAGTTCTTATAACTTCTATAAGAGTAAAAACATTAGATTGAGATGAGATCTTAAAGTAATTCCAGCCAGATTTAGAAAAGCATTTGAGACACTTGAGAAAGAAAAAAAACATCTTGGTATCAGTCTCCAAGTACCCAGAATATCTAGACAGTAATAAGGCATGGTATTCACCATCTCACAGATTAGTATTATGAGCAATATTGTAATTTTCCAAATGGGAAAATAACTCTTCATGAATCATATTGAGTGGTCCAAGCATAGGGGCTTGGGATATTTGAGCACTTTTTAGGGTATTTTCAGCTACAGAAACCAAGTTACTTCCCTCTTTAGCAGAAACCTAGTTTTTCCAGCTCATAGTATATACTTTTTTGGAGGAAAAGCAGTAGGAAGTTTCAAAGGAGGCAGTCTTTTAGAAGAGAGCTTGCATATAATTACTCTTGAGGCAGTAGATGTCTTTTTTTGTTCATCAATTTATTATATGGTGCTCAATCATAATCTATGGCAGACTATCTACAATAAGTAGTCTACAGTTTTTGAGGCCTCAGGGAATAGAAATCCCCTTTATAGACAGATAGAGATGTTATAACAGTTAAAAGAGATCAGAAATAAAATCTAGGTAAAGATTGCTTATAACCAACCTACTGATTATGTGTTCAAGTCCAAAGGAATCTATCATACTGAGAATATAAAGTCAAAAGAAACTGAGAAAAGAAAACTGAGAATCTATCTACAGAATCAGAAAAACAAAACAATTGAACACTCATAGAGGCTCAGAGGGAGGAGGAGGTTGTTCTTGAGAAGAGGAGGCAAATGCACTTGGGTACTTCTTCAAGAAATCAACAAAGTCCTTAACTAATAAAGATATATCAGTTAAAGAACTATGGGCAAACCTGGGGCAGTTTGCAAAGATATGTCATTATGTTTCCATCTGGCAATGTGTCATATGCAAGCCCACTTGTTTGGAAATTACATCCCTGTAGTGACATCATCTTCAAACTATACAAGCCTATCTTCTATGGCGGCCACCTTTCTTGCAACATGTCTTATGGCAGTGCTGTAACCTTCTAGATATTCTGTCTTCCATGGCAGAGATACTCCTATTCAACTCGGTCTTCTATAACAGAGTTATCCCTGTTAGTGTCTCAACACTGAAACCTCCGCTCAGGGTAATAGGAGTTTTACCACTGAAACCCCAAGTATCTCCTATACTATCTGTTTGTATATAAGACTAGTAGTTACACTGTAATCCACTAGTCTGATAATCGACAAAGATAACTCTTATTGAACTCAATCTCCAGTGTTCAATGGTAACACACCAATCAGCACTCACTCCCATCTCAGACTTCTTCCCAGCATCTGAAGTTGCGACCACATGGCAGACAGATAACACAGCACATAAGCTGAAGCCAAGATCATTCCACAAGTCTGCTCATCTCCAAGTCTATTCTGTGGACTTCCACCCCGGTGTGAACCATGCCTGACACAATGGCTACATAGACACTGGGTACACTCTGCAAAGAAGAAGTGCTATCTGTACTTCCCAATAAGAGCATGGTTGAGAATGGCTCTAGTTTTCCTGGCACACAATATGACCAACTGGCAAAATTAAGTGAGCCAACTACCACTCTTGGATGCTCTTTTAAGAAGTCAAAAAAAGTCCTCAATTAAGGAACTATGGGCAAATCTGGAACAGTTTGCAAAGATGTGTCATTGTGTTTCCACCTGACAATGGCCACATAGACACTAGGTGTACTCTGCAGGGAAAAAGCACTGTCTATACTTCCTAATAAGAGCATGACTGAGAATAGCTCTAGTTGTTCTAGCATATAATGTGACCAAATGGCCAATATAAAAAAGCTAACTACCACCTTTGGAGTAGCTAGACTGTAGAATTTGTCAATTCCTATCTCTGAGAGGGAAAAAGTGCTGACCTTGAATGGTAGGACAGTTAAATGATGTTTTCCAGGTGCCTAGGCAAAAGATAATGCTTTTAGAGTGCAGAAAGTCAATAGAAGTTGCTAGATGAAGTCCAGCAGCCGCTCTAGTGTCAGTCACATTGTTATAAACCAGTTGGTGAAGGGACTACTCAGCAATCTCTTCTCTTCCTCTAACCATTACCATGGTTAACTCAAAAAATCTAAATAAATCAAATAAAAGTCCTACACTTCCTCCTGGCATACAGAACAGTTTTTAGCATGCTGGTGAGTCTCCAGACTCTCTAAATCTCCTCTCTAGAGCCAGTTTTAGAGCTAGTAAATGAGTTTGCTCAAGGAGAAGACCTCAAACTCATCATATTGCAAGATGCTCCTCTAGGAGTGTCTCTACCTCTTCTGCCTCAAGGAACCCTTCTTTTGAGGCTCTATCTTCATCTTCTTCAGGAGAAAGTGAGGAGGAGAGTGTGAGTTCTGACCCCAAGACACCTGCTGCCCCAAAGGTGATTACAGGCAAGCTTTCTTCTAAAAGACTGCCTGCCCTAGGTCCCTATGCTTGGACCACTCAACATGATCCATGGATCAGCTGAGTCATCTTCCCATTTGGGAAATCAAAACATCACTCACAATACTGAGCTCTGGGATGGTGAACACCATGCCTTGTCACTGTCTGAATATTCTGGATACTTGGAAACTGATACCAAGATGCTCTCATCTTCTCTTAAGTGCCTTGCATACTTTATTAAGCAGCACCCTCTTGGAAGGTGCCCTATTGAGCAGTTTCCTACCATTTTGGGAGTTAACTCTTATGTCTGAAACTTGCTCCAGGCAATTTCTGAGTCTGGATGGGATCACTTTAAGGTCTCATCTCAATCTAATGCTCCTACTCTTGTGGAAGCCATGAGAACTGTTTATGGTTTTAATCCTACTCCAATATCACCTCCTAATGTTGAGATGGTAGTAGATATACCAGAGGTGGAAGAAGTCACTTTTACCCTAGTTACTAATAAAAAGAGCAAAGAAAAGGCCAAAGTGTCTTCTCTTCCTTCTACTAACTCTAGAAACAAGATTTTGCTTGTTTCAAGAGCTCCCCCTGTTCCCAAGATAGTAAATGCTAGTATAGCTTCAAAACCAGCTGCCACTCATCCTTCCTCAGCTGCAGCAGCTACAACATTCCCCAAGCCTGCTCAGCCTCAAA
>Ga0157359_1000629_pt1 | contig 13222 bp, 14 predicted proteins | sample AttcapACBM3_FD_111482 | JGI IMG/M metagenome (GOLD analysis project Ga0157359, IMG submission 111482) | Fungus gardens microbial communities from leaf cutter ant in Botucatu, State of São Paulo, Brazil - Atta capiguara ACBM3 | ecosystem: Host-associated > Fungi > Mycelium > Unclassified ...
TAAGACTGAGACTAACTTGACTTTTTTGACACTATATGTACCAACATCTTTAGCTCTCTAAAATAATACCTATTCAAGTTATTCTTATCTTTCTCTCAACTATCTTTATACTATTGTTGCCATATACAAGTCCACCTGTCTGGAAATAATGTCCCCACAGTGAAACCACCTCCTAACCATACAAGTCCACCTTCCATGGTGGTACTGCAACCCTCCGGATATTCCATCTTCCATGGCGGAGATACTCCTATTCAACTCGGTCTTCCATGACAGAGTTACTCCTGTCAGTGTCTCAACACTAAAACCTTTGCTCGGGGCAATAGGGGTTTTTACCACTGAAACCCTGAGCGTCTCCTATACTATCAGTTTGTATATAAGACTAGTAGTTACACTGTAATTTGCTAGTTTGATAATTGACGAAGATAATCTCTTATTGAACTTGACCTCTGGTGTTCAACGGCGATACACCAATCAGTACTCATATCCACTTGGACTTTCTTCCTTTCATCTGAAGTTGCAACCACATAGCAGATAGATGGCGCAGCACATAAGCTGAAGCCAAGGTCATTCCACAAGTCTGCTCATCTCTGAGTCTATTCTGTGGACTTCCACTCCAGTGTGAACTGCGCCTGACAATTGTGTAGATAGATTATTAAAAATTGCTAAGAAGCTTTGAATGAAAACTAGAAAGAAGCCATTATAGAAAGTATATAAAAGAAAACCTTACTGAAGTAAGCAACTGATGCAGAAAGATGATCCTATATTTTAACAACAAGGGAATTAATAATAATTAGAAAAGAATTAAATTTATATTGGGAAAGATTAAGAGAAAAAAAGATAACCAAGCTTAAAAGTAGGCTAGTATTACTATCAGAATCTTTTTATCCTTCTAGAAAGAGATAAGCTAATAGTTAGAAGAGAACAAAGAACCTTTTAAAGAAAATATTGAGAACTTTACACACAAACTTCTATTTTTAAACTAGAATTAGATAATTACTCTTATAGAAAACTTTTTTGTTATTATAAAATCTTGAGTTAATATTATTGAGAATCTGAAAAGAGTAAAACAAGATAGCTAAATAGTTGAGAACTACTAGCTAAACTTTTATACTTGAAAGAACCTAACTAGATATAATAAGATCGTTCTAATAAAAATGTTTAGAAATAGTGGCCTAGCTTACAAACTAGTAGAAATAAGAGAAATAAATAAAGAACTAATATTAAAAGAGTGATATATCAAAGCAGTTGAGTTTGAAAGAGTAAGATAAGTAGCAAAAGATATCTTTAGAAGATAAGCTATCAAGCTATCAAGATTAGCATTTAGAATATAAGAAAAACCAACCTAGAGAACTAAAGAATGCAATTTATTAGTTAATCCAATTCAATTGATATCAATATAATAAGATAAGATATTTATTTTAACTACAAAGAAAAGAATATATTGTAGTTTGATATTCTTCATCAAGAAAGTCTAGAAAGTACTTTAGAAGAAAGCTTAAGATGAAGAAATTAGTTAAAATAACAGAGATATTATAGTATACTTGAAATTTTATATTTTAATTTAATTTTCTTTTCTTTTTATCTATTTTTTTAATTTGATTTTTTTCTTTTTCTGTTTCTTTTATTTCTTAAACAATGAAGAAACGTGTGACCATATGATATATCATATAACATAATGTTATAAGCTTAGAATCTAGGAAAAGAGGCTAGAAGAATATATCAAGATGTATGTCTATAGTATATTTACCTTATGGCTAACATATAAACATTAGAGTAGAGTTACTTATCAATAGTGCAGACTATGTGTTAGTAGTATATATAGTATAGAAATATACTAAAGACTCCTCATCAAGTTCTCTTATAATTCTTATAAAACTCTTATCTTATAAGACTACTGAGTACACTATTGATTGTTTTGATTAATAGTTGTCACAACAGTAGAACTTGACTCTTTTTAAGAACACTATATTATATAGCCTTCTTTCTCTTACTCTTTATTATTCTTGATATACAACTAGCATAGTCAATTGTTACAAACCTTCATAACTAAATCTTAGGCTTAAGAGAGACTAGCTATTCAGTATAGACAGTCATAGATAGTAGTAACTATATCTAGGCTACTATCTAGACATTATTCATTGTTTAAGTGAGTGGTGTTTAGTAGAGTACTTATTGTTTTCATGTAGTAGTTTTATGCTAAAGATTTATTATAATCTTTCCACATAGAGGAACAATATTGTCTAGTAATAAAATATCTAGATTAGATATTTCCTTCTTAGGAATATTAGCCAGTGTTTTTTTAGAATAGTGGTTAGTAGGGTAGTAAACAGATAGTCAGTAGATAGTGTCAGGTCAGATAAGAAGAATACTGGCCAGCACTTACAGAAGAATCTCTTGGAAATATTGTTTTCAATTGTTAGATGCTATAGTAATAAGCAGTTTTAATCAGAATATTTTTGATTGAGTAAGTGTAGAAAGATTGATTGAAGATATAGAAGAAAAAGAAGTGAAAAGATTATTGTAGCTAGTAATAGAAAATAATGCAAAAATATTAGAACTATAAAAGCAATATAAAAGAAAGATACAGAAAAAAGAAAAAAGAAGTAAGAAAGAAAATGGAAAAGAAGAGAATATGATAAAAGATAAGAGGAGGAAGAACAGAGAAAGAGACTAGACAATGAGTAGAGAAGAGTAGAGAAAATAAGAATAAGAGAAGAAAGAAAAATGGAGAAGAAATGGAAATGACAGAAAGTATAGAAAAAAAGAGAGATGCAAAAACATGGAGAAAAGACAGAAAGAGAGACTAATACAGAGGTTTTTAAATAAATTTGAAGTATTGAAGAGTAGAGTAATGAATGTAGGAGAAGATAGTAAAAGAGAGATAAGAAAAGATAAAAAGATGATTTTGAAAGAAGAAAGATTGAAGAAAGAAAAACCAGTAGATATATGAAAGACAGAAGTAGATAGTAGTCTTACTAGTACTAATAATTCAAGGAAGAAAAAGAAGGAAAAGTTGTTAAGAGAAATAATGGTGAATATAGCATTAAAGTAGGAAGATGATAAAGAAGGAATTGCTATAGAAGCATTATTGAACAGTGGTGCAACAGGGTTGGTAATAAGCTCAGAATTTACAAGAAAAAATAAGTTTAGGAAGAAGAAGTTAGATGAGCCAAAATATATGAGAAATATAGACAGTATCTCTAATCATGAAGGACCAATAGAATATACAGTGGAGGTGAAATTGTTTTATAGAGGGCATAAAGAGAGTGTTATATTGGGAATGTCATGGTTAGTATGCCACAATCTAGAGATTAATTAGAAGACTGAGAAGGTGAAGATAACAAAATGTTTAGATGAATGTGGAAAGTAGTGGAAGATGAAGTAGACAAAGCTAGAATGGCAAAAATAGAAGGAGAAATAACAGAAGAAAGAGTTTAAAAAACCAATAGTTGAGAAAAAAATAGAAATAACAAGAATAATAGAGAAAAAGCAAAAAGAGAAGAAAGATTTGATATAGATTAGGACAGTAGAAGAAATAGTTCTTAGAAGGTTCCATAAGTATTTAAAAATGTTTGAGAAGAAATATTTAGACAGAATACTGATAAGAAAGACTTGGAATCATGCTATAGATTTTAGGAAAGATTTTGTTCTAAAAAGGAGAAGATATATCTGTTATCAAGAATAGAGAGAGAGGAGATTTAGAAGTTTGTAAAGGATCAGTTAAAGAAGAGATATATTCAACCATTGAAATCATTATAGATGTCACTGGTGTTCTTTGTGTGTCAGAGTTGAAGACAGTAGACTCTAATTCTTTTTCTTTTTTATTTTTATTCTCTTTTCCTTTATTTTCTATTTTGGGAACTTAGGATTAGGGTTAGTATGACATTACACTGTCACAAACCACACATCAGTCACATGACATATTAGAAGAACATAGAAGGTTCTAGAAAAATGACATTATAAAGCATAAATAACACATGTTGACTTTGAGATGAACACATGGCAGTTTAGGATAGGCTAGAATTAGATTAGCATAGACTATGAGATTTCAGTATATAAGGTAGACAATTCTATACAGAGTTCTCTATTGAGTTCTCTTGTGTAAACCCTATAAAATATTTCTTTTCTTGACCCACTCTAAGGTCTTGAGATCATAACATTGTGCCAAAGAAGAATGGAAAGAAGAGAATAGTACAGGATTATAAATATCTGAACAGTTGGATAATCAACAACTATCTGTTGCTACTGATTTCAGATTTAATAGATAATATAGGAAAAAGAAGGTATTCACAAAGATAGATCTTAGATGGGGGTATAATAATGTGAGAATTAGGAAGAAGATAAGAAGAAAACCACATTTTCAATGTCAGAAGGTGCCTTTAAGCCAACAGTAATTTTTTTGGACTGACAAACTCACCAGCAACTTTTCAGATAATGATGAATAACTTGCTGAGAGATATAATAGAAGCAGAAAATATAGCAGCATTTATTAATAATGTAATAGTGGAAACAAAGACAGAAGAAGGATATGATGATATTGTGGAAGAAGTACTAAAAAGAATGGCAGAAAATGACTTATTTGTAAAACCAGAAAATATGTATGAAAGATTAGAGAGGTTAGATTTCTAGAAGTAGTGATAAGACTAGATGAGGTAAAAATGGAGAAGGAGAAAGTGCAAGGAGTAGTAGATTGGCTAGTTTCAAGAAGTATGAAAGATATACAGAAGTTTTTGGGGTTGGCAAATTACTATAGACAGTTTGTCAAAGATTTCACAAGAATAGTAAAATATTTTTATGAGATGACAAGAAAAGATATGAAATAGAACTAGGGAAAGAAATAGTAGAAGATATTTGAGAAGTTGAAGAAAAAATTTACAACAGAGCCAGTCTTGGTAATACCAAAATTAGATAAAGAGATGATAGTAAAGCTTTTCTATAGGAAGAGTGTTGCTAATGAAGTGTGAAGATGAAAATTGGAGGCCAGTAGCCTATATTTTGAAGTTATTGAATGAAGCTATTATGAAATCCATGATAAAGATATGTTAGCAATCATTAGGTGTTTAGAGATATGAAAGCTTGAAAGTTAAATTGGAAATAGGCTAGATAGGTCTTATATTTGTCTAAATTTGATTTTGCCTTGAAACATGTAGCTGACAAGAGTATAGGATGAGCAGATAATTTGAGTAAAAGAGAAAATTAGGTAGAAGAAGTGTTAAAAAAGAAGTAGTTAGAAATTAGAGCAATGGAAAAGAGGCAGTTATTATTAAGAGAGCTGAGGAAGAGATTATGGAAAAAATTGGAAATGAAGGATGATGAGGTAGTAAAGACAGTGAAAGAAATAAAGAAGGCAAGAGTTAGAATATTGAGGAATAACAAGTGGCAGATTGAAGATAAGCTAGTATTGAAGAAGAAAAAGGTATATGTTCTGAAGAATAAGGAGTTGAGATTATTTGGCTACATCATGATATAATAATAGTAAAATATAAAAAACAGTAGAAGATAGTAGAGTTGGTCACTAGGAATTATTAGTAGCCAGAAGTTACTAAAAAGTGAAGTAATATGTGGAGAGATGTGATTAGTGTTAGAAGATAAAGAATAGAGCAGAAATTTCAGTAGGAAATTTAAGACCAAATGCAGTACTAGGGAAAATATAACAATACATATCAGTAGACTTTATTATAAATAGCAATAACAGAAAAATAATGGTGAAAAGTTTAGTGAAGTTATTTAGAGATAATATGTAGAAGTTGCATAAGTTGTAGAAGAGTGTTAATTTTAGATAAAGAGCCACAGTTTGCAGCAGAATTAATGAAGGAGTTAAATGAAATATTGGGGATAGAAATAGAGCTATCAATAGCTTTTTCATTCACAGACAGACAGACAGATGGAGAGAACAAATCAAGAGCTAGAATAGCATGCAAGAATATATATTGATTATAGGCAAAATAATTGGTTAAGATAGTTAGCAACTGTAGAGTTTGCCTTTAACAACAAAGTACATATAGTAACAAAGTTATCACCATTCAAGGTCAACTATAGAAAAAAATAGAGGATAAATTTTGAGATAAGAAAGAAAAAGTATGTAAAAGTAGAAAAGTTTGTAAAAGAAATGAAAGAGATATATAAGGAGGTAAAAGTGACATTGAAGAAATTACAAAAGAAGATAAAGAAATATGCAGATAAAAATAGAAAAGAGGCAATAGAGTATAAAGTAGGAGATAAAGTATTACTAAGTATATATTAGAGAATGTTATAGAGTTGGAGTTACCAGCATTGATGAAAATTTACCTAGTAGTTAATATAAGTAGAATAGTAATATCAGAAGCAGGTAGAGGGACAGAAAAAAATCTCATCTCCTCCAGTAGAGATAGATAGAGAAAATAAATATAAAGTTAAGAAAATACTAAATAAAAGAGATATAAGGAGAAAGCTGAAGTATTTAGTCAGATGGAAGAGAGATATAATAGAAGAAGATATCTGAAAGAGGTTGGAGAACTTGAAAAATATAATAAACTTAGTGAAAGAATTTGAGAAGGAAATCAGAAAAGAGGAAGTAAGAAGAGTACAAATGAGAAAAGTAAAGAGAAAAGAAAAGGTGTTAAATCTAGAGACAAAGATGTTTAAGAAAAGTAAATTATCAGAGAAGTATATAGTGAAGATTTTGTTTGGATGAAATAATGAAAAGTTTGAAAATAAGTATTTAAAGAAATTAGAGAGAAGTTGGGCAAAAGAGAAAGAGAAAAGGAGGTAAGTTTCTCTAGGAATAAGTATGCTTGAACTCTTATATTTTATATTGATTTTATTTTTATTTTATTCTTTTATTTCTTGGATAATGAAGAAGTACATGATGTATTACATAACATAATGTTATAAACTTAGAATATAGAAGAAGATACTAAAAAATGATGTCAAGATACATATCTACAGCATATTTATCTCATAGTGTACACATGGCATAAAATGTAAAAATACATTAGAGACTCCTTGTTAAGTTTCCTTGTAATCACCATAAAACTAGTGTACTATTGATTGTTTTGATTAGTTGTTGCCACAATACAGATAGTCTAATAGCAAAAAAAGCAAATAGTCATCTTATAGATACTGATTGTCAGAGTTGCAAACCTTGGACACTAACTTTTTCATTTAACGTTTTTTTTTTACTTTTCTTTTCATTTATTTTTTTATTTTTGAACTTAGGGTTAGGGTTAGAGTGACAAGATTATGCTGTCACAAATCAGTCACATCAGATAACACAGTCACAAGTCATAAAATATAGAGAAGAATATAAAAGATTTTGGATGGTGTTATACAATATGTATTATACATGTTGACTCTGAGGAGAACACATTGTCTTTAGGGTAGACTAGGGAAGTAGTAGCATGGACCATCAAAGTTTAGTATATAAGGTAGACATTTCTGTATAGAGTTCTCTATTGAGTTCTCTTATATTAACCCAATACAAGGTTCTTCTCATTGACCAACTCTAAGATCTTTGAGTTGTAACACTGATAGCTCAAGTAGGGCCAAAAGGAAAAGGAGCAGTGGTAGTACTCTCTTGACCTAACATCAAATCAAATGTAAATATGGCCAAACTACTAATATTCAATGAGAAAGTAGAGAAAATATCAGGTTTTCTTATAGTATACAAGTTGTTTACCAGAACAAAGATAAGAAATAATTCAGTAGAGAAGTAGATGTAATAGGTCTTATTATATGTATAGGAAGGATCAGCAGATATCTAGAAGAAGAATGTTACAGAAGATTTAAAAAGTGGAAACTTGAACTATGCAACAGTAGGAGAGTTTTTGTTAGGTTTGAAAGAAGAATTTGGTAGAAGAATGATGAGATAATGAAGGTGATAGAACTGAAGAAGGTGAAGCAAGAAGAAAAGACAATAGAAGAGTTTGTATAGGAATTCAGAAAAGTAGTAAAAAGAAGTAAATATAAAGAAAGACCATTAGTTAAGAAGTTTAAGAGAGGTATGATTGGGATAATCAGATGAAAACTGATAGAATTAGAATGCCCTCCCCAAAATATTAAGCAGTGGTATAAGTGAGTAGTAAATTTGGATAAATACTGGAGAAAAAGCTAAAGAGAAAAAGAGAGGTTGTAAGAAAGGAGAGAGACAAGGTTTTTAGTCTCAAGAACAAACATGTTAGCAAATACTGAAAAAGCACAATAGTAATGATTGCTATAGCCTCAGATTTAATCAAGAAGATAGGAAAATGGATACCAGCAGAATCTGCTTTGATAGAAGGAGTTGAGAAGACTAACATAGTCATGGTGAATTTATAGCAATGGATAGAGTTTATGTCTCAATGCAATCCATATGCTATAGATATAGACAGGAGAAGGAATTATCATAGTTGTAGAGAATTTGAACACTTAGCATTATAATGACCACTAGTTTCAGAATGACTAATAAATCACTAAGTAAATCTAAGAGCAAAGTATTTTATGGGAATCATAAAAGAACTCAACAAGAAGTCTCTAATTAATTACTATCCTATTTATACTATATATGCATAGTCTGTGCTAACAATAAATAGTTCTGTTCTAATATATACATATTGTCTATAAATCTACCACATTATTATCACAAGGTAAATATATTTCCTAATATCATTGTTTTAGTCTCTTCTACTCTATTCCAGACCTATAACATCACATCATGTGACACATTATATGATCACAGTTACATGCTTCTTTATTATACATAAAAATAAAATAAATATTAAATCAAGAAAAATATTAGTGTCCAAGCATACTATAATACTTTGTTAGAAATTACAGAAATTAGAAGATTGTTGGACAAGAAAAAAGATTAGAATATAGGAATAATTCAAACAATAAAAATAGTAATTTAAATGAAGAAAAGAGTCTGGTAGTTCTTGACTAGGCTCTAGTAGTAGCAATAGATTTGCAATACTCAGTGAAGTAATAGATAATATATCTTGGACAATAAAGATATGCTAAGAAAAGTTACAGTGAAGATTGGGCTTAAGAGAATTGATACACAGGAAGAAGTAACAGTAAAGATATTGTTGAATAGTAGTGCAATAAAGTTGGTAATAAGTTTAGAGTTTGCTCAAAAGCAAGAGTTTAAGTTAAAGAAAATTGAAAAACCTATTTATGTGAAAAATATGAATAGTTTCTTCAATAAAGAGAGGCTGATTGAGTATACAGTAGAGGTGAATATTTATTATTAGGGATATAGGGAAAGAATAAAAATTGATGTGATTAATGGTCAGAAGTAGAGTGTGATTTTAGAAATGCTATGACTTGCTCACTACAATTGACTGGAGAACAGAAGAGGTAAAGATAATGAAGTGCCAAAAAGAGTATGGAAAACAGCAGAGACTAAAACAGAGAAAATTCAAGTAGTAAAAACAAAGAAAGAGGAAGAGGGAAAGAAACAAGAAGAAAAGAATCAAAGAAAAGAATCAAAGAAATAGAATGATGGAGATGAAGAAAGTAGTGGAAGAATAGAAGATTTTGGAATAAAAAGAAGAAAATAGCAAAATCTGAAGAAAAGGCTAAAAAATTGGTATTTCAGAGATTCCACAAATAGATCTATGTTTTTAGAAAGAAAGTAAGTGAGAAGATGCCAATAAAGAAACTGTAGAATCATACAATAGAGGTGAAGGAGGGGTTTGTGCCAAGAAAGAGGAAAGTATACCTATTATCAAGAAAAGAGAGAAGAGAGATGCACAAGTTTATTAAAGAACAATTGAGGAAAGGGTATATTAGACTCTTAAAGTCACTTCAAATGGCACCAGTATTTTTTGTAGAAAATAAAGAGAGTAAGAAATGGATGGTACAAGAGTACAGGTATTTAAATAAGTAGACTATTAAGAACAATTACTCTTTGCCTCTTATTTGGGATATTATTGATAATTAAGTTCATAATGGAGTTATAATAAAAGGAGGAAAACAAGTAAAAAGCAATATTTATGACTCCAGAAGGGTTGTTTGAACTAACTATAATATTCTTTAGACTTATAAATTCTCTAGCAATATTCCAAACAATAGTAAATGAAATTCTTCAAGACTTAATTAACATTAGAAAGGTAGCAAGTTTTATAGATAACATTATAGTAGTCATAGAAAGAAGGACATAATAAGATAGTGAAGAAGATAATGAAGAGATTAGCAGAGAACAATTTATATGTAAAACCAGAAAATTTAAGTGGAAGATTAAAGAGGTAGGATTCTTAAGAATAGTAATTAGACTGGAGAGAATTAAGATAGAGGAAGAGAAGATGAAGAGAGTGTTGAATTAGCTAACTTCTAAAAAAGTCAAGGATATATAGAAGTTTTTGGAACTTGCTAACTACTATTAGCAGTTCATAAAAGATTTTACACCTATAGCTAGACTATTATATGACCTGGTGAGGAAGGATCAGAAGTAGAATTGAATGGAGAGATAGAAGAAGATATTCAAGAAGTTGAAGAAAAGATTTACAAAAAAACTAATGTTAATAGTACCAAATCTAGACAAAAAAATAAGGATAGAAGTAGATGTATCTGACTATGCAATAAGAGGGATATTATTTATAAAGTATGAAGATAAATGATAGAAATCTGTAGCTTTCCTCTCAAAATCTCTAAATGAGACAGAAAAAAACTATGAAATTTATAATAAGAAGATATTAGTAGTGATAAAAGAATTGGAAAACTGGAAACATCTATTAGAGAGCATCAAGTTCAAGTTTGAGGTTTGGACAAATTATAAAAACTTAGAATATTTCATAAAGGTACAAAAATTGAACAGAAAACAAGTCTATTAGACAATTTACTTGTCAAGATTTGATTTTATCTTAAAACATATACCAGAAACAAAAATAAAAAAAAACAAATTGACTTAGTAGAAAACTGGACTAAAAAGTAGGTATTAAAAAGAACAAAAAAATCAAACATTAATTAAAAAACAATGAATTTATAGTTTAGCTATAGAAGGACTAGAAGTAGATATAATAGAAAAAATAAAAATAGCTAGAGAAAAGAAGAAGGAAATAGTTAGAGTAGTAGAGAAGATAAAGAAGATAGGAGTTAAAATATTGAGAGAAGATAAATAGCAGATAGAAAGAGAATTGGTATTAAAGAAAGGGAAGGTTTATATGTTGAAGAATGAAAAGTTGAGAGTAGAAATAATCTAGTTATACTATGATGTTCCAGTAGTAAGATATAAAGAAAGATGAAAGATAACAGAATTGGTGATGAGAAATAACTGGTGGCCAGGAATAACAAAAGATGTAAGAAAATATATAAATAGATATGATATGTGTCAGAAGATAAAGAATTGTATAGAGATATTAGCAGAGAAGTTGATAGTGAATAAGATATTGAAGAAGTTGTGAATACATTTAACAGTTTACTTTATTACTAAGTTACCATTAGTAGCTAGAAAAGATGCAATTTTAGTAGTCTATGATACATTGTCAAAAATGGTATATTTTGTGGCAATGACAAAGAAAACATCAGTAAAAAGGTTGGTGTGGTTGTTTAGAAATAATATATGGAAGTTGCATAGATTATCAGAAAGTGTGATTTTGGATAGAAAACTACAGTTTGCAGGCAAGTTGACTAAGAAACTAAACAGAATGTTGGAAATCAAAACAAAGTTGTTAACATTCTTTCACCCACAAATGGATAGATAGACTGAATGAATAAACTAGAAGTTAGAACAGTATTTGTAGATCATAGACAGAATGATTGGCTAGAATAGCTAGCAACAGCAGAGTTTGTAGTAAATAATAAGACATACTCAGTAATCAAGATATCTTTATTTATAGTAAATTATAGTAGAGAATTATAGATGGGGATAGACATTAGAAAGAAAGAAAAAGTAGAAAGGGTTATGAATGTCAGTTGAGTAGTACAATATAGAACAAGTAAGAAAGCAAAAGGTAAAAGAGATGAAACTGGTAGAAGTAGATTAAGTTAAAGAGTAGAAAGTAGAAAAATTCTAAATAAAAGAAAAATAAGAAGAGTAGTAAAGTATCTAGTATATTAGAAGAGGTTTATAGCAGAAACCAATATATAGAAGAAAGAAGAAAACTTAGAAAATATAAAGGAGATAGTAGTAGAATTTGAGAGAAGGCTGAGTGTAGAAGTAAGAAGAAAAGAGAAGTTAGATATAATAGAAAAGAGAAATTTTAAAAGAGTGAAGTTGCAAAAAAATATATATAGCAAAGATGTTGTATGAGTGGGATAATAGAAAGTTCAAGAATAAATATCTAAAGAAGTTGGAGAGGAACTGGTAAAAATAAAAGTTAGTTTCTCTGAAGAAGAAATCTTGAAGAGAAAATAATATCAGAGTTGAAGATAATAGACTTAAATTATTTTTATTTCTATTTAAATTTTTTATTTTTGGACTTAAAGTAAAGATTCAGCATGATGTCATATGTGATTGTCACAAACAGTCACATAACATGATATAATATCACACATCTATCACAAGTCACTATTAGATGCAGTTTACACCAGGAGTAAAAGTCTATAGGATAGACTTGGAGATATGCAGACTTGTAGAATAACCTTGGCTTCAGCTTATATACTGTACTATCTGTCTGCTACATGGTCACAACTTCAGATAAAAGGAAGAAGTCCAAGATAAGAGTGAGTGCTGATTGATGTATTGCTGTTGAATACTAGAGATTGAGTTTAATAAGAATTATCTTTGTCAATTATTAGACTAACAAATTACAGTATAACTACTAGTCTTATATACAAATACATACTATAGAAGATGCTTGGGATTTCAGTATTGAGATACTGATAGAAGTATGACTTTGCCATAAAAGATCAAGTTAGATAGAAGTATCCTATCATAGAAGACAGAATACCCAGATAGTTGCATCATTGTTGTGAGGCATGTTGTAAGAAAGATAGCTGCTATAGAAGGTAAACTTGTATAGTAGACATTGAGAATGCAGTATTGTTGTGACAACCACTTATCACAAAGACAAATAATCACACAAGCAGTAAATCTCTTAAGTTGGATATCAAGTGGAAAGTTCACAAGAGAACTCAATAAGGAGTCTCTGCTAAATTAGAGTCCTATATATACAGAATACACATGGTCCGTACTACATCCTCATGTCTGCCTTATTTCTTACTCAAGACCACTATGTTATATACATGTGTTCTGACATCATCTTCCAGATCTTTCTACTATGTTCTAGGCCTATGACATCACATCATGTGACATACCATGTGA
>Ga0157359_1000630_pt1 | contig 13213 bp, 13 predicted proteins | sample AttcapACBM3_FD_111482 | JGI IMG/M metagenome (GOLD analysis project Ga0157359, IMG submission 111482) | Fungus gardens microbial communities from leaf cutter ant in Botucatu, State of São Paulo, Brazil - Atta capiguara ACBM3 | ecosystem: Host-associated > Fungi > Mycelium > Unclassified ...
CTTCATATCAGGTTACAGCAACCATTATTTACCGAATATTTGGGATCTCTCACATGACTAAACCGGTTTTTCCATTACGCGAAGTGGCAGAGATTATTACGGCATTACACCAGCAACAGGAAATTGCGCTGGTGGATGTCCGTGATGAAGCGCTGTATGCCACCGGACACCCTTTATTTGCCGTCAATATTCCTTTATCCCGCCTGGAACTGGAATGGTTAGATCGGATCCCCCAACGGGATACGCCGGTTACGTTATACGATAATGGAGAAGGGCTGGCACAAGCTGCGGCAGAGCGGATCACTTCATGGGGTTACCATAATGTTGCGCTGTTAGCCGGTGATTTGGCGGGTTGGCAAGCGGCCGGAGGGGAGCTGTTTATTGATGTCAATTCTCCCAGTAAAGCGTTTGGTGAATTAGTGGAACACCATAACCATACCCCGTCACTGTCGGCCGATGAAGTTCATGCGTTGTTGAACAGTGAATCCGATGTTGTTGTTCTGGATGCCCGTCGCTTTGATGAGTACCAGACGATGAATATTCCCGGTTCAACCAGCGTACCGGGGGGTGAATTAGTCCTGAGAGTCCACGATCTGGTTCCTTCACCGGAAACAACTGTCATTGTTAATTGCGCAGGCCGTACCCGCAGTATTGTGGGCACACAATCGCTGGTTAATGCGGGAATCAGTAATCCCGTTTATGCACTACGTAACGGAACAATTGGCTGGACACTGGCGGGCCATCAGCTCGAAAAAGGACAGACCCGGCGTTATGGTTCCACCCACGAAGATAACCGGAAATGGGCGGCAAATACGGCGCGTCAGTTAGCAGATCAGGCGGGTGTCCAACGATTACTTCTTGCTGAACTGGCGGTTTTTTTGCAGGAAAACCATACCACTTATTTGTTCGATGTTCGGGATGAACAGGAATACCTTGCGGGTCATCTGCCGGGGAGTCGCCATGTTCCCGGTGGGCAACTGGTGCAGGAAACCGATCACTATGCCAGCGTTCGGGGAGCACGTATTGTTTTGGCTGATGATGATCATGTACGGGCCAATATGACCGCATCCTGGCTGGCACAACTTGGCTGGCAGGTTGCCGTTCTTGATGGACTACAGGCAAAAGATTTCACTGCCACCGGACCATGGCAGGCTCAAGTACCAGCACCTGTTGTACCACCAGAATTTATTTCCCCGGAACAATTGTACCGTTGGCTGGAGGAGGGGCAAACCCAGGTATTAGATTTCACCACACGGGGAAATTATCTTAAGGGGCATATTCCGGGTGCTGCCTGGCTGCTGCGTTCAACGCTACAACAGCATGGAAAAACCGTATTGCCAGAAGCACAACGTTATGTCCTGACGTGCGGCAGTAGTCTGCTTGCCCGTTATGCAGTGGCGCAGGTTGCCGAACTGACCGGAAAACCTGTTTATGTTCTGGCGGGGGGAAATGCTGCCTGGCGTGAGGCAGGATTACCAGCAGAGCAGGGAGAACAACAATTACTGTCACCGCCAGTGGATCGTTACCGTCGTCCCTATGAAGGTACTGAGATTGAATCGGCAGTGATGCAGGCATATCTGGAATGGGAATATGGTCTGGTCGCACAACTTGAACGTGACGGAACACATGGATTCCGGGTATTAAAGCCAGACTTGCAGACTGCCTCCGTCTGAAAACAGATTCAGAAGTAATGTAGTCTCTTTTTTTTACGTATTTTTATCTTTAAAAAGTCCGGCGTGGAATTGTTAATTTTGCGACCGGATTTTTTTCGATATGCTTTTTTTAGAAATCTTACGCCAGATAAATCACTTAGATAACTAAGCTATCTCTGCCACACTGTATTTAAAGATTCTGATTGCAGATAAATATTGATGTATAAGGAGAAAAGTATGCGCGTTATTACACTTTCAGGTAGCCCTAATTATCCTTCCCGTTCCGCTGCTCTATTAGCATATGTAAAAAGTGCATTCTCAGCGACAGATATTGAAATTTGTCAGTGGCATCTGCAAAACTTTCCTCCGGAAGATCTTATTTTCGCTAATTTTAATAGTCCGGCAGTAAAAACTTTTCGTGAGCAACTGGCAGGTGCGGCAGGTTTGATCATCACCACGCCTGTTTATAAAGCCTCGTTCTCCGGAGCGCTTAAAACGCTGCTTGATCTCCTGCCTGAGCGGGCACTGGAGGGGAAAGTGGTACTTCCTATGGCTACTGGCGGGACAGTTGCACATATGTTAGCCGTCGATTACGCCCTGAAGCCGGTACTGAATGCATTAAAAGCACAGGAAATTTTGCAGGGCGTTTTTGCTGATGACAGCCAAATTATCAATTATCAGAGTAATCCTCAGTTCATTCCAGTTTTACAAAATCGACTTGACGAGGCACTGGAAACATTTTGGCAGGCGTTACATCGTCCTGACAGTTATGTGTCACCCTTATTACCAGTTCAGAATATTGAATATGCTTAATATCTTTTCCCTGAATGATATTTTGATGGCAATGATAAATATTTGAGGATTATTTAATGGCAACTCCTGCAAACAAAATATTGTTACGTGTTGCACCCTGGATTCTGCCGGTCAGTATTTTGATTATCTGGCAGTTTTCATCTTCCATTGGCTGGATTTCAACACGTGTGCTTCCTTCACCTGAAGGTGTATTAAAAGCATTCTGGTCACTTTCAGCCAGTGGTGAGTTGTGGCGACATCTGGGTATTAGTTTTTGGCGGGCTGTGGTTGGTTTCTCTATTGGTGGTTCTATTGGCCTGGTATTGGGATTAATTAGCGGTTTGTCACGCTGGGGGGAACGCCTGCTGGATACCTCCATTCAGATGCTGCGTAATGTTCCGCATTTAGCGCTGATCCCTCTGGTGATTTTATGGTTCGGTATTGATGAAAGCGCCAAAATTTTTCTGGTAGCGCTGGGGACCCTGTTCCCTATTTATATCAACACCTGGCATGGCATTCGCAATATTGATCGCGGTTTAGTGGAAATGGCTCGCAGTTACGGTCTGTCCGGGTTTGCACTGTTTCGCCATGTCATCCTGCCTGGCGCATTGCCATCTGTCATGGTGGGTATCCGTTTTGCCCTTGGTCTGATGTGGCTGACGCTGATTGTGGCGGAAACGATTTCGGCAAATTCAGGAATTGGCTATCTGGCCATGAATGCCCGTGAATTTTTGCAAACGGATGTCGTCGTTGTGGCCATCATTCTGTATGCCATTCTCGGCAAGCTGGCCGATATCAGCGCGCAATGGTTAGAACGTATTTGGTTAGGCTGGAATCCGGCTTATCGCCTTAAGGAGACGACTGCATGAATACTTCCCGACTGAACCCAGGTATCCCGCTACTGCTTAACGGCGTCAGTAAGCGCTACGGTAATAACACGATCCTTAATGAACTGGATCTTCATATTCCCAGTGGTCAGTTTGTTGCTGTTGTAGGACGTAGCGGGGGGGGTAAAAGTACTTTACTGCGTCTGCTTGCGGGCCTGGAAAAACCAAACAGTGGTGATGTGTTGGCCGGGGCAACGCCCCTGGCTGAGATTCAGGATGACACCCGAATGATGTTCCAGGATTCCCGATTACTGCCCTGGAAAACGGTGATTGATAATGTGGGTTTGGGGCTGAAAGGGGCATGGCAGGAGTCTGCATTGCAGGCACTGGCCAGTGTTGGACTGGAAAATAGGGCGAAAGAATGGCCTGCTGCGTTATCAGGGGGACAGAAACAACGTGTGGCGCTGGCTCGTGCACTGATCCATCGGCCGGGTTTACTGTTACTGGATGAACCATTAGGGGCTCTTGACGCCTTGACCCGACTGGAAATGCAGGAGCTGATCGTCTCGTTATGGCAGGAACATGGTTTTACCGTATTACTGGTTACCCATGATGTCAGTGAAGCTGTTGCAATGGCTGATCGGGTATTGCTGATTGAAGATGGCAAAATTGGTCTGGATTTATCTCTCGATCTCCCACGTCCGCGGCATACTGGATCGGCAAGACTGGCAGAGCTGGAAGCTGAAGTGCTTAACCGGGTGATGAAACGCGGCAAAAATGAGTCTGAACCACGTTTGCGACGTTATGGTTAAAGGCAAATGATAACGTGATAAAAAAACCTGCTGTCGCAGGTTTTTTTACACACAAATGGCGCTATATCTGAAAATCAATCACCGGTATTTTTTCGCTGTTGGCTGCCATAACCTGTTTTTTTATTTCTTCCGGAGAAAGATTGGCATTACACAATTCGATAAATTGCCATACGTAATCACGCTGTAGTTGTCCGCGTTTTACACCCATCCAGACCATATTGGCTTCAAATAAATGTTTCGCTTCCAGACGCACCAAATTTGCTCCTGCATCCTGATGACATGCCTGATCAGCGAGCAATCCAACACCTAACCCCAACTGAACATAGGTTTTTACAACATCAGAATCCTGTGCGCTCAACACCACATCCGGTTGGAGTCCCGCTTGCTGAAATGCGTGATCAACGCGTGAACGTCCGGTCAGCCCCTGACGATACGTAATCAATGGATAGCGACTCAGGTTTTCCAGCGTAACAGGTTGTTGCTGAATCAACGCGTGATCCTGTGGCACCAACAAGGCATGGTGCCAGCTAAACCAGGGAAAGGTTGCCAGAGCGGGGTTATTGATAAGCTGTTCACTGGCAATCCCGATATCGGCCTCACCGGCTAACAGCATGGAGGTAATTTCCTGTGGAGAGCCCTGGGTGAGTTCCAGACGAACATGAGGGTATTGTTCCCGAAAAACTTTAATGATCTTCGGTAAGCTGTAACGCGCCTGAGTGTGTGTGGTGGCAATCGTCAAGACACCACTGGTTTCGCTGGTAAAAACATCCGCCAGACGGCGTACCTTACCCGCTTCATCCAGAATACGTTCAGCGATCACCAATAAGGCTTTTCCCGGTTCGGTGAGCCCCAGTAAACGCTTGCCACGGCGTATAAACAACTCAACGCCCAGTTCATCTTCCAGTTCACGGATATGCCGGCTCACCCCTGACTGGGATGTGAACAATGCATTAGAGACTTCAGTAAGATTGAAGTCATAACGCACTGATTCTCTTATTATTTTAAGTTGTTGAAAATTCAAGCCTGTCCCCTTGTGGTTGTTCACCAACTACAGTTACATTCAGGCTATCGTTGTCTGTTAATAATTTAAAATAATAAAAGATGATATTTATATTTTAATTTTGAATATGTGATTGATGCCATAGATAAAAGGCTATACTCTTTTATAGCTAAAAAGCTATGAGGTGAAATGGATGTGGCATGTAATCACAACGGATTGTTTTGATGACTGGTTTGATGTGCAGGATGACGCTCTTCAGGATGAAATTTTGTCAGTTTTACAAATTTTGAAGGAAAATGGCCCAAATCTCGGGCGTCCGCAAGTGGATACATTGAAAGGGTCAAAGTATCCAAACATGAAAGAACTACGAATACAGTTTGCCGGAAATCCGATTAGAGCATTTTTTGCTTTTGATCCTAACAGAATGGCGATTGTGTTGTGTGCTGGTGATAAGAGCGGATCGAACGAGAAAAAATTTTATAATGATATGATAAAACTTGCCGATTCTGAGTACAGCAAGCATCTGGGAAAATAAGGAGACAATATGCGAACTTTAGAAGAGATGATTGCTGCACGTAGCCCGGAAAGCCAGGCACGTATTGCAACCAGGACCGAAGAACTACGTCAGGAAGTGGCGCTTACGTCCCTACGTAATGAATTGAATATATCGCAAACACAACTGGCCAAAGCTATGGGTGTTAAACAACCCACACTGGCAAAAATTGAGCAGCCGGATAATGATCCTCGTTTATCTACCTTGAAACGATATGTTGAAGCTTTAGGTGGGGAATTGAGTATTGATGTTACATTACCGACGGGTAAACGTGTTGCGTTCCATCTTTGAGCTATAAAGATCTCAGTTTATTTTTAATGAGCAATATATTTCAATTTTTTTGAAAAAAATGGATTAATTTGTGGCGTGAATAGCGGGTGATTTCAATTTAATGAGGACTCACCCGTTTATGTATTACCATGATTTTTTTTAAATTTTATTATCTTTATCTTCTTTTTCAGCGTCTTCCTTCACCACTCCCGTCGGTTCCGCATACGCTTCAGACGGTTTCAGTAACTGAATATCCAAAATCACGTAGATCATGGTGCTGATAAACAGGGAAATCACGCTGCCCATCGTTCCGCTGGTGGTAAAGGTCAGATAGTTGTATGCCACCAGCCAGGTAAAACCAATAAACAGTGCCAGCGTAGTGCTAATCGCTTTCCCGGAATAGTTACTGGCGCTGTCACTCAGCATCTTGATGGTATGAAACAATTTTCCGGACGTCTGTTCTTCCAGCGTAAGGATGGTTTTTTCCCAGGCAGCTGCACGACGAGCCGTAGTTTTGCAGTGAAAAAGATACAAAATAGCAATAAAATAGCCGGAAAATGCAATTAATACCGGAATGGCTTCCAGTGCGTATTCAATACTTTTATGACTGTAATGTGCATCAGGAGAAGTCAGCGGCAATGTCAGTGATGCTCCCAGCGCGGCATACAGAAAAACAAACAGCGCCAGGAAGGTAGCGGAATACTTCCAGCTCAGGGCAGATTCCTGGTTTTTTTGCGCCACGGCGGTTTGTAATGCCTGATTCATTTGCGAGAGTTGTTGTGTGTTGTATTCGTTGTTGTCTGACTTATCAGCGAAAAATGTTTGCATAACGTCATTATCAGACTGATTTTGCTCGATGTTCATATTTCTCCCCATCGTAATTTGTTTTTCCCCGGAAACAGAAATACCGGGGAACGTGTTATTTTTTCGTCGTCGTTTTTGTCGCAACCTGCAAAATATAAGGTTGTAGTAACTTCGCCACTGCAGCAAAAACGGGAACCACCACAGAATTACCAAACTGGCGATAGGCCTGTGTATCGGAAACCGGAATACGGAATGGTTTGCCGTCAGGTTGTTCAAATCCCATCAGTCTGGCACATTCGCGGGGAGTCAGCCTTCTTGGTCTTCTCTCCTGGTTCTCTGGATCGGCAAAATCAATTTCACCGAGTTCTTTATCCCATCCCCGATCAATCAGAATTTCTGAACCGTCTTTGTGGTAACGGGCCGACAATGTCCTTGCGACACTGTTTTGATTCTGTGGGTCAACTAACCCAAAACCGAAGCCGTTGCCTTTGGCAGCATGCTTTTTGGCATAGTTATAGAGATACGCCCATAACTTCTGACTCAGGATATATTTGCTGTCGACAACAGATTCCAGAAGCTGACCGAATGTTGGTCTGTTTTCCGGGAAAAATTTATGGATGTCCTGTAGCGTGAATCCCTGATGAATATTCAGATCCCGACGGAATCCCACCAGAACGATACGTTCGCGATGTTGTGGCAGAAAGTTTTTACCATCAATAATCTTGGGATCATTTTTCCCGGAAATGTCAGCATCAGCAACTGCGTAACCTAATTCATCCAGGGTCTCCATGATGACCTTAAAGGTTTTCCCCTTATCATGACTTTTAAGGTTTTTAACGTTCTCAAGGACAAAAATAGCCGGCTGTTTGGCTTTGATGATGCGGGCCACATCGAAAAACAGTGTTCCCTGGGCTTCACATTCAAAGCCGTGAGCGCGTCCGAGTGAATTTTTCTTGCTGACTCCCGCCAGGCTGAAGGGCTGACAGGGAAAACCGGCCAGCAGCACATCGTGATCCGGGATATGTTGATCGATATGCGCATAAGCCTGAGCTTCTGAAATATTCTCTTCATCACTCAGGGTGACTTTGCGGATATCCAGATTGAAGGTATGCGCGTCTTTATCGTTGTACCAGTTAGCTTTATAGGTACGTACTGATTGTTTATTCCACTCACTGGTGAAAACACATTGCCCGCCGATGGCTTCGAATCCATTGCGGATACCGCCGATCCCGGCAAACAGATCAATAAAGCGGAACGCATAATCAGGATGATGTGCAGGTGGTTGCGGCAATATTTTTCGTAGCAGCGTTTCTTCCGCAGCGGTGAGGGATTTAGGTTTGGATTTACCATTGACCCAGCGATTGAGTGTTTCACGGCTCCACTCGTTCTTGCCTGTTTTTCTGAGTAGTTCCGCGACATATTTTTGGTCGTAAATTTCCAGCACCTGATCAATCAGTTTCCGGTCGTTTTCCTGCTTTTGCTTTTCTTCGGCTTCTGCCTGTTCGAGCAGTTCCTGAGTTAATGAATCGAATGCAGACATAATCACCTCTGGGTTTTATGGGTGAAATATATCACTCATTTGACCCAGGTTGAATGTTTCACCTGGATATGAACGGTCGGTTGCTTTAACTTTTAGGATGCAGTGCATAAGGATGGGGATATAAGGCGCACCTGATAAAGCCCCCGGGAAGGGGGGCAGGATTCAGTAATAATATATATACGGCTTAGTATTGTGGGGGAAGAGTACTCCATCGGGATCCGCGCCAGCCATGATCCGTTTGATAGCGACGAACTCCTTTGCCCGACGTGGTTTGGTCATAAACATGCGTGTCCAGGCTGACGGGCAATGACAGGCGTTCCAGTTCGACCAGAATCCTGAGAAGCGATCACGGTGGTGCATCATTTTGCCACTGAATCCCGGATAACCAACATGGTAGTGTGGTTTTGGTTTACCGTTCCGGTGATGGGCATTCATCAGTTGAGATGACTTTTGACTCATCCGGGAAAGAAAGCTCATCAATATCCGCGTAAGCACCGCAGATTCCAGCACCTGAATAACTTGCGTTGAAATTCCTTGCGTCGATAGTAATTTTTTTGCCGGAATGATTAATTTTGAAACTTCCACCTTTCCTGGAAGCATATTGCAAAGTGGAAGGACCGAGCGGCGACATATCGTATGAAAATGAACATATGCTTTGTTGTGCCTGAACACTGTGAAGATTGACTCGATAATGGGTTCCTGATTTTGTGATAGACAGACAATCCTTGAAATCGCTTTTACATACGCCATCCTCGTTTGTTGGATCAGTGCAGAGGGGGGATTTCTGCATAAATACTCCAGTGGGGAACGTCCTGCTGGAATTTGCAATTGCCCAATCGGATGTAATAGGTATCAGCAGGATTAGTGTAGTGATATGGAGTTTGCGCATGGGGAAATCCTTGAGTTTATTATCATGTTTTTGATCTCATTTAGCTGATAATCATCACAAAACTATCTCTATTTTGATACATCATTGTCGATAATAATTATTATCAGTGTAAGTAATTTCTGATAATGGCCATTGATAATATGAACGAGAAAAAAACAGAAGAGCAACCAACAGAACAACAAAAGCAACAAGTGGATACCACAGGTGATACCAGCACTCCTCTTGCCCTTGGTTGGATAGTCGCTGTAATCGGTATTTTTGCTTTTATTATCGCCATTTTTTCGGGGATCAGAGGTGATTTGGTTCCTTATGTTATTCAAATAGTCTGTGGCGGAATTTGTTTAGTTTTGGGGCTAAATTTGCGTCGACGGACAAAGAAAGAACGTGGTGGATGTCTTGTTGCCACGAGTATATTGCTTTTGCTTCTGCCACTATTATTGATGGCAGCTATTCTTATTGCTTTGGCTCATGCACCTCACATGTGACAGGAATAAGCCACTTCAGAATGATTGCATAAAGAACATAAGACTATCATTTTTAATTATTGTCGATAGCAAGTTACTGACCAGAAAAAGAGGATTATCGAATGCTGTTCAAACAAGAAATATTGGTTATTTGGGCTGATGAGCAGCCATTCGTGGTAAATCAGGTTTGATGTGTATCAAGAACACCTTTAGAACGCACAATGCCAGAAGGTTTGTGGTATTAGCCGCCATGTTTCTATGTGGTTCATCGTTTGCAAATGATGAATATTTCTTGTGCGATACAGCAAAGGGAACCATAAAATTAGATGAAAACAAAGGTGTACTTCGGTACACCTTAATCAAAGACCGCAAAAGGGAATTTAACTATGAATCAAAAAATAATGATTTTTCAGGATTTAAATACAATCATTATTCGCGGTTTCAAACGGATTACTTCAATGTATCGTTTGTAAATGCAGGGTATAAATACACGGTATTCAGTAATTATGAAGATGAGAATGAAAGCCGTGGCGTTAGCGTTACGAATCTGAATACCGGAAAAGAATCTGTTTACGATTGTCAGGCCATTGGTATTGACCGACTTAGTGATTTGTCATCAAAACTGGCCTGTAATAAAGACACTGCTCTTGGTTGTGGGTAGTAGCCGGGGTAGCCGCAGATGAAATTATGCTTACTAAGGGGAAAGCAGGGATGACGAAATCATCAAAAGCGGAAATGCCAAAAATGCAACAATCCCCCAGAGGACAATCCGCCAGCCAGGTGTTTTGACACGATATCCCAGCCAGGCAAATCCAATGGCAGCCAGTAATGTCAGTGGCCAGGCAAAATATCCCAATAACATAACGTAAGCACCAAAGGCGGTAATTTGAAGCATAGCAGGAGCCTCTCCAGTTGTTCAGTATGACCAGTTCCAATAACATTTGAAGTCGTCTTTATTTCTGACAATTAATAAGAGAAAGTGATAATAGTCAAATAAGGAGTCGTCAGTGAAAACATCTCGTGTATCAGGAACAATCCATTTGGCACGAATTATCGCTTTTATCGTTCTCACCGCTGGTGGCAGTTATGCCCACGCTCAAGAAGAAAACGAATGTGGCACACGTGCCCAACAGATAGTTGCGCAGGTTTATCCTGAAGCGCGCACGGTTACTGAAGACACCTTGCTTATTAATGGTGCCACGATATCGTTACCCACGAGCAAATCTCTCTTCGGCAGTCCGCATACTATGGTCTGCAAGCAATGGCCTGCCGATCCCTCAAAATTACTGGTCGCTGTACCCTTAATACGTGAGGGCGATTCTGTTGTCTATAATACAGGTGATTTGGATATTCTCGTGCTGGATAACGACACGTTACGTGTTTTGCAACGTTTACACGAAAAAGACCTGATGTCAGATGATAATATCAGTATCACCCGCGTCAGTTTTGACACGGCTCGTTATCGCCTGGCGCCTGATAAAACGGCTTTTGGTGTACGTATCGATTCACGGAGTTCTTCCAGAGTCGATCCTTATTATGGTTCAACGCTACGGCTTTATTTGCCGGAAAGAGATCAGTTAAAACCTGTCCTCGACAACATTGTGGTCGAGGAAAATAGCCGTGAGTGGGATGGTATGTGTGCCGGAGAGTCCCACAAGACAAAACGAACTTTGTTGATAACGCCTGATATTCATCATGATCTGGCCTCGATTACTGTCAAGGAAGCTACGGAATCAAGCATTACCCAAGAGATGCCGGATAACAGATGCAAGGAATCCGATTTTCATAAAACCACGAGAAAAACGACGCTGATTTATAAGGGTGATATGTATTCAGTACCGTCCCGGATGAAGCAGAATTAAACCCAGAACCGCACTGATTTTTTTAAAAAGGTTATTTATGTCGGAAAGCGAAGCAAACAAAACTCCCGCCAACATCAGTTTGTCGTTACGCTGGCCCTGGTTAACCATATTGACCATTTTGGTACTGGTTGCCACTTATTTTTGGGAAACCCAACAAGCTGGGGACTATGGTCCTTTCGACACAACTCTGTTAATGGAGCTGGGTGCTAATGTATCAGGATTGTCCGCTACCGGGGACTATATGCGTCTGTGGTACAGCCTGTTTTTACACCAGTCGCCGGGTCATTTGCTACAAAACATCGTGGTGTTGTTCATCGTTGGTTCGGTTCTGGAATCGTTGATAGCTCGTAGCTGGTGGCTGTTGATATACCTTGTGGGTGGCTTGTTTTCTGCCTGGGCATCCGCCCTTTGGCATTTTGACTACACCACGCAGTCTGTTTTTGGTTACACCCAACAGATCGTCTATGTCAGTACAGGTGCTTCAGGTGCCATACTCGCTCTGGCCGGAGCTGAATTAGTCATGGCAGCCAGGGCATACTGGCATCAGGACAAAACGGAACAACACAAACGTTTGCTGCGTAGTGCACTGATTGTGCCCTTTATGACGTTGATTATGGGGACATTTGAAAGTGGTGTGGATAATACCGCGCACTTTGCAGGCTTCGGGTTTGGATTACTGGCCGGCATGGTGGTTGCTATTTGGCAAACAACGCATAAACGGTTGCAGACTGCAGGATGTGCTCTGGTTACCATCGCTATCGTCGGTGGTATCACCGTGTCAGGTTTGTCTTATGTTCAGGATCATCCACAGCATGATGAATTGCGGCAGACGGCTCTTGATCTGTTGGCAAAACACATGCAGGAGCGTCACCACGATCGTCGTCTTAAATCAGAACTGGAAAATTTGCCACCTGTGGCTTCACCGACAGAAGCTCGTGGCACGGTTGTCGACTTGTCATTTGTTGGACGTGTTGTACCGGCACAACAATCTGACCATATGCACATGCTTAAGAATTATGATGAAGCGACAATATTTGACTATGACATGAATGCCAGACAGGTTGCTTCTTCGTTCACACAGGCGTACCCAAAAAATAAAATTTGGGGTTGCCCTAACGAGCAATGCCGATACATCGGTGTGACTGACATGGCATTATTACCAGATCAACCAGGTAAAGCCTTCTTCAGCAATTTGGTTGTTGGTGAAGTTAGTAAAGTGGATTTGGCAACCGGAAAAACAGACTTCAGCGTACATACGGGCACCTTCCCGATGCGTTTACTGGCTTATGACGGAAAACTGTATGTACACGATATGGCGGATTCCAGAGTAACCGAGTTGAACGCGGAAAACGGTCAGATCATTCAAATTTTTCAGTTGGATGATATGCAAGATTCGCCTTACTTCTGGAGACATGGCGATACTATGGCACTGTCAAAAGACAATAAGCGGATATATGTGCTGAGTCATACCGGACAAGTATACGAGCTGGATCTGGCAACCCAAACGGTGCACTTATGGGAGGAACCTGTTCAGCAAGAAGATCCGCAAACGGCTATCGATATCCTGCGTGATATGCCACAACGCATAGGTACAGACGGTCAGGGCAATGTTTGGTTACTGCATGAAGATGGTGTGTCGTATCCGGACGGCCATGCACCTCGTCTGCATGTACATTACAAACTGTCGCAATGGCCGAAAACACGGCAAGCTAAAGTGCGGGATGCTTTTATCGATCCAGATGGCGATC
>Ga0157359_1000631_pt1 | contig 13201 bp, 8 predicted proteins | sample AttcapACBM3_FD_111482 | JGI IMG/M metagenome (GOLD analysis project Ga0157359, IMG submission 111482) | Fungus gardens microbial communities from leaf cutter ant in Botucatu, State of São Paulo, Brazil - Atta capiguara ACBM3 | ecosystem: Host-associated > Fungi > Mycelium > Unclassified ...
CAATAAGTATTAGTAGAGATACAAGCATATCAATGTAGTGACATAATTAGTTACCTTCTAAAATTAGCCTGACAGCTGCTATGACAGATGACAGCTCCCATCAGGTATGATTTTTGATCATGTGATGATGACAGCTTGCGCACATACCATCATTCTTTTCTATATTGATCTTAATCATCATTGTCATTATTATTGAACTTCTGAATCACTCCTAAACCTCTGAGAGTGCACCCAAGGTTCAGATATCACAAATAAGTGAGTAGTTCATTTTGTGATAGTTTCCCCATTCTTCACTAATAAGGGATATTATCTGAACATCACTGTTCACCCCAAACATGATATTGCTTCCTCCTGAGCCCATGACTTCACTATAGATCTCAATGAGTTACAGAGTACTCTCAAAGCTGAAATCTCTGTAGCCCAACAGTGTTATTAGAAATCCACTGATGCACAATGTTCCCCTATTTCTGATTTCAAAGTAGGTGACAAAGTCTTTGTCAAGGCTAAGTTCTTCCAAAATACTCAACTTTCAAAGAAACTCTCTGAAAAATATCTCAGACCCTATGAAATCATTGCCCAGCCTAATACACTATTGTTCACCCTCTGCCTTCCAGAGTCCATATACTCTGTTTATCTAGTTTTCCATGTGTCCATGCTTGAACCTGCCATATCCAATTTTTCTCCAAGAGAACATAACTAGCCTCTACTCTGGTTATAACTGACAGGAAACCTGAATATGAAATTTCTCAGATAGTGGATTCTAAAATTGATCGCTAATGGGCATGCAAACTCCTGTATAAGGTGATCTGGCTAGGGTATGAAGACACTGGAGATGAATCTGAATAGATTCCTGCATTCAAACTCACTCATGCTGCTGACTTGGTATCTAATTTCCACATCGCATATCCTACCAAGCCTGGTCTTCTCCCATTATCCTGATCATGCTGTTGCACTTGCCTTCTGCCTCCATGCATTTTCCAATGGGGATTTCCTTCATGAGTTCCTTAGTATATTCTGTCTGTTTATTAACTCCAGCTTTAGTATACTTTTTGGGGTTTCTTTTCAAAACTTCTTTTCATTTTCTTGATTTTCTTACTCACACATTTAGATCACAAAAAAGAAATTCATAATTAAAATAAAAAAACAAAGACCTAATCTAACAGGAGGCAGACGATGGAGTTTCCTCCTTCTAACTTTCTCTAGGGCTATCCTTGAACCTCTCTTCTTCATCTCTGCTCTCCTCTTTTCTGTTCTCTCCTCCCAAACCCTATCTCCATTCCATCACAGCCCTGATCCTCTTCAACTGAGCTGTATTCCTCTCCTGGCCCTTCACTAAGTTCTAGAGGGACTTCTTGACTCCTCAGTACTCCTTCACAAGTTCCCAGAATGCTTTTTCAATGACACTTAGAACCCCACTATAAGTAAGGATCATGGCTGGAGTATTAGTGTTGGTGTGGGATACATACCACTACTTGAGTGTAATGCACCTAACATATGTGAGAGATCAGCTATTAAGAGAAAATTATTAGGAAAAAATAATAATAATCATAAAAAATTAGTACTTACCTTGAGTAGTACACCAGGCAATCTTGCTTGGTACTCACACACCTCTCACAGGGGTTGACATCCCCTATCTTGACTGTGGCACCTCTGTGATACTTCTCTTGTTGCTTCTCTTTAGCCTTCTTGGAGAGCCTTTGTTCTTCTTTATCTCTGGAGATAACTTCTTTGTGCTTAGATCCTGTGACCTAGAATCTCTCAGTGCCCTCTAATAAAGTAGCTTCTTCTGCTAACATCTTGTCCCAGAGTTGTTGGAGATACTCCAATATTCTCTTCTTTTTTTCCTCTTTCTCTGCGACCCTCTACCTCTTGGCTTCCTCCCTGGCCTTTGCTTCTGCTTTTTTTTTTGCTTTCTGAGCAAGATGCTCAGCCCAACATAACTTTGCCACTTCCTTTAGTTGAAGCAGGAGCTGCTGCTCCTCTTTGTGTTTCTACTGCATTTCTTGCTGTTGCTTTTCAAGGATTTTGGTGTTGTTTTGTGAAATATCAGAGAGGGCAGGGGAAGACATGGTGATACAGAAGCAAGAGTGAAAACTTCCTTTTCTGTTTATGTATTGTTGACCTAAGTACTATCACAGGATTTTTGGATAAACTTAATAGGACTTTAAAGACTCAGTCCTAAGGGGAAAATACTGTCATATATAAGTTTACCTATCTGGAAATTATATTCCCATGGTGATATCATCTTCTAATTATACAAGCCCACCTTTCTCGCAATATGCCTTATGGTAGTGCTGCAACTATCCAGGTATTCTGTCTTTTATAGCAGAGATACTCTTATTCAACTTGATCTTCTATGATAGAGTTACTCCTATCAGTATCTCAATACTAAAACCTCTGCTTAGGGTAATAGAAGCTTTACTACTGAAACTCCAAGTATCTCCTATAATATCTATTTGTATATAAGACTAGTAATTACACTATAATTTGCTAGTCTGATAATTAACAAAGATAATTCTTATTGAACTCAATCTCTGGTGTTCAATAGCAATACACCAAATCAGCACTCACTTCCATCTCAGACTTCTTTCTACCATCTGAAGTTGTAACCATGCAGTAGATAGATAGCACAGTATATAAGCTAAAGCTAAGGTCATTCCACAAGTCTGCACAACTCCAAGTCTATCTTGTGGACTTCCATCCCAGTGTGAATCACATTTGACATTAACCTAAACTTGCTATGTAGTTGTATTTTGGAAAAGAGAGCTTAAATGTACTTAGAGCAAGTGTAGTATAATCTAAGTTGATTATCAAACTAGGAAACTATATATGATAGCCATTATTCTTAAATACTAGAAATGTTTTCTTATAATACTACTATTACACATGCTCTGAATTGTTGATTACTGTAGGGGTTATTATTTAAAACTCTATGAAATTAATGAGAAATAAAAAGTTTGGTTCTTGTATTGATGAGTAATTGAAATGGAGTATGATCTACACCAAAATAAAGTAGAAAGGGTACAGATGTTAGTAGTATATAACAATATATTTATATATCATAAATGTTTTAATATTAAATACAGTTTATACCTCATTATTTAAGATCTGATAATGAACTCTTAAAAGTCTAGATAAGTAAGATATATATTATCCAAGTATATTTTTAACTTTTTATTTTTATTTTCTATTTTCAAACTTAGAGTTAGGATTTAGCATGATGTTATATATTTGTCACATGTCACTGTCACACTGTCACATGTTATAAAAGAACATTATAGAAGATTCTAAAACAATGACATTATATAGTATATATTATATATATTGATCTTAATATAAATATATGTCTCTTAGAGTAGAGTAGACTAGATTTAGTATAGCACAGCTAGTTAGTCTATATAAAACCTTATTTAATCTATTCTAAAGGCTATGTGTAATCTATAAGATTAATATATGATAAATGTTATGACTTAAGTCTTAGAAATAAGATAAAAGTATATTCTTATATTGAATAACACAAGAAGACTTAATATCTATATGCTTTTTTTAAGGCAAATATATTATCATATTGTATATATGTGACCTGTGATCTGTGACATATGTGACTATTACACTACACTTTATCTAAATCTAAAATAAAGAAAAAGAAACTCAAAAATAAAATAAAGAAAACTAAGAAAATAAAATAAATATTAAAATAAAATAAAATAAAGTCAAGTCTATTATTTACAACTCTGACAGTAAACATATTATATGATATTATTGTTTCAAAATCTTCTATATCCTTCTATATGACTGTGATATGTAATAGTTATATATAATGTTACACTAACCTCTAACTCTAAGCCTAAAAATAATAATAAATTAAGTTTATCATCTCTAATAGTAATAGAAATAGAGACTACTAAGTATTATTCTAGTTCTGATAATCCTCAGATGTCTGAAATAAAAATTTATAAAGTTATTTAGAAATATCTGAGAAGAAAATAAAGAAATGTAATTTACACTAGAAAAAATCAGAAAGTGCAAATGAGAGAAGTGACATTATTTAGGGATTGAAACAGATGTAGCCAGATTAGAATTCAAAACTCCATAAGTACTTTTTTTCATAATAAAGCTTACTTATGTAAAACTCTAATTTATTTAGATCAATTTGATCACAAATCTGGTCACTTATGAAGCTAAATAAAGATATTGATATTACTCAATATAGAGATATATTCAGTAGTCTTATATTATACTTAAGTTTTTTTTAAATCAACAATTTATTACACAGAGTGCAAGAGCAGACCATAGTAGTTACTTTGTAACTATGTTATATAGAAGAGAAACAATAGGAAAAAATTGAAAAGAAAAAGAAGTAGAAAAAGAAAAAAGAAAAACTATTGAATGAACAAAGAGACTGCTCTACTATGTAATACTTTCTCTAAAAGAAAAAGCATTTGGACTGAATTCAAGGAAGAATACAAACTGACTAATAGTATTTCTTATAAGATTCCAATAATTATTAAACCTTCTATATTCATGGAGGATATGGCATCTGGATTTGATTAGATAAGATACACATAGGCAATTGAAGAGAAGAAACAAAGATAATACTCTCCTGTTGGAGCATAATTAATAATAGCTCTGGTGGCTATTATACATAATGAATTTGAATAACTAAAATGTTTAAGCTACAGACTATTCTTAGTATATGAGAGTTTGATAAAATAGAGTTCATTGTCTAGAAGATCAAGAAATTGTTTCCCTTTGAAGTCAGATGTCTGAAAGATTATATACCAATTTCTGATAGTGCTGTCACATTCATTCTTTTTATCAAAATTCCAAGATGTTTTGCATAAAAGTAGAGATATGAGATTTAATTTCTTTATTTTCTTATCAATTGCTAAGTAAAGAGGCCAATTGCTATTACTTGGGCAATTTCAGAATTAAATAGAGTTGTCAGACATGGTTCACACTAAAAGATGAAAGTTTGTAGGATTGGTTCAGAATTATGCAAAGTATATGAACTCTGTGGTAAGAGCTTAGTAATACAAACTTATAGAATGATCTTGGCTTCAGCTTATATACTGTGCTATCTGTCTGCCATTTGGTTACAGCTTCAGAGAAGTAAGTAAAGTCTGAGATTGAAAATGAGTGCTGATTTAGTATGTTGTTATAACTTAGTTAAAGCAAAAGATATACTCTTGTATTGAGTAACACAAGAGAACTCAATAGAGTTCCTAAGTACAAACATCTACCTTATATACGAACTACCAATAGTCTATGCTACACTTCTTTAGCCCTACCCTAATGACCATGTGTTTGTCTTGAGGTTGACATGTGTTAACTATGCTGTATGACATCATCTTCTCTAGAACCTTTTATATTGTTCCATTGTGTCACATGAGCATGTGACTTGTGTGATGTATCACATTTTTGTCTTCTTTGCCTTTGGTTAACAATAAAAAATAAAGGAAAATGAAAAAGAAAAAGAAAATAAACTAAGTCTATCATTTTCAACTCTGACATATATCACTATTAAATACTGGAGATTGAGTTCAATAAGAATTATTAGACTAGCAAATTATACTAGTTTTATATACAAGTAGGAGATATAGAAGATGCTTAGGGTTTTAGTATATTACTACTATTGCTCCAAGCAGAGGTTTTCAGTGGTAAAACATTGACAGGAGTAAGATAGGAGAACTCTGCTATAGAAGACTGAGTTTAATAGGAGTATCTCTGTCATGGAAGACTAGATATCTGAATTGTTGTACTACTGCCATGGGAACATATTGTAAGAAGGGTGGCTATCACAGAAAATGGGCTTGTTTCATAGATTTAAGATAACAGCATCACTATAAAGATATATCTTCCAAATGGATGGGCTTAACATATGACAAGAGTTCAAAGAATATTTGTTAAAGAAAGCTCTAAGATCTTTTGATATGGTATTTGACTGTTATTGAAAAGAATAGATAGATGAGTCAAGGATCTAATATATCATATGAATTGAGTCAGTAATGATGACAATGTAAGATATCTCTTGAATTTAGATAGCTTTATTTATGCCATACTTGATAGCAAATAGTTCAGCCTTAGTAGATGTGATGCCAATAGCATGATGTAAAGTCTTCTTAATAGGATTTGAATATGAATGAATATGTGCAATGAACATAGCAACATTGTTTTTAATATTAGCATTAGAAACAACTATAACTAAATTAGAATTGGATGAAGTATTAAGAACAATGTCATTGAGTTTGCAAAAGTAAGCAGCCTTGCTTTCTTTATTTTTGCAATCTATCCTATAAAAGGAAAAATAACTAGAAAAGTTATCAACTAAATGAGAACCTAGAGAAAATTTGCTATTAAGCAAATCAAATACTGAAAAGATATCATTGAGATGATTGTTGGTATCTACAACAGAACTTTTGATTTTTAAGATGTTGCTTGGAAGTCATATTCTCCAAGAAAAGACAATAATGGAAGAAATTAGTAGTGATCTGTTTTCCAGAAGGAATTTAATAGCATGATTGCTTGGAAGAGTAAACATTCTGAGTTGATATTGTCCACTGAGTTTCTAAAAATGTAAATAAATGGGAATCAAGCTAGCAATAGCTTCAATTTCCAAAGTAGGAGAAGTTTGAAAAACACCTGTGATCTACAAAGCCATTCTTTGTTGCATTTTATTAAGTTTTCTCAAAGGATAAGAAAGAGGTACTTTGTTGAAGGGCTATAAAGGAAAGCTATATAGAGTAATAGAGAGAACAGATGTTCTATAAAGGAGATATTTTTGATAAGAGAGTAGTTTTTGAATAGAATTTCCTAGTATTTTTATTCATTTGACTATTGAAAAAGCTTGTTAGAATTGAATATGATAAACTTTATTTATTTCAATTTTATTTTTACTTTTATTTTATTTTTCCTTTATCTTCTATGTTGGAGAATCTAGAGTTAGGGTTTAACATAACATCACAATTATATGTTAGTCACATGACATAGTCACAGCCATGGTCACATGGTCACAATGAAACATGGTAGAATATTCTGAAATAATGATATTATAAAATATGCTTAATGCATATTGATCTTATAGTTTATACATAGTCTTTAGGGTAGGTTAGATGCAATAGTAGCATGGACTATTTAGTAGAGTATATAAGGTAGACAACTTTATACTAGGAACTCTATTGAGTTCTCTTGTGATAAACCAATCCAAGATTCTACTTTTGACTTTAACTCTAAGTCCTAAGTTGTAACAAAGCTTTGTTGGTGTAAAATTTGACATGTTGTTGAAATGAAAGCTTTCTGTCAAATATGAAACCTAGATATTGCCAGATATCATTGGCTTGGAGTATAGGACCTCTGAAATGACTGAGATCTAAAGAAGGACAGTTGAAAAGTCTGTGTAATTTGGAAAAATAAAAGACTTTAGATTTTCTATGTTTAATAACAAGTCCAAACTGATCAAGTAAAGACAAAATCACATTGTAACTACAAAAAAGACAAGAATTTGCTTTTTCAAATGATTTTTCTTGAGATATAAAAAGACCATTGCCAACAAATAAAAGAAATAAAACAGGAATTTCTAAATTTTTTGTTATTTTTTCAAAAATATGAAAAATAGGCAAAAGATAGAAGGCAGATAGAATCAGGGATAGAGAAGAACCTTGTCCAATACTTACATTGATATTGAAGTAAAATTGTTCTATAAGTATTGCATTTTTCTACCAATTAAATAGTCAGAAAAAAACAAAGAAAGTTTTGGGTTAAAACTAGCTTTGCCTATGATATGAGGTAGAAGTTGGTAGTTTAATAACAGAAGAACTGGGCTATATTAAAAGCTAGAATACTAGTGAGTAGATTTTTAATCTAGTCTGAACAAATAAGATAAGGGAGAAAGACATCTATATCTGTGTGTTATGAACTTAAAACCTTAGAGTGAGGTAATAGAACAACTCTTGTATTGAGTAACACAAGAGAACTTGATAGAGTTCCTAGTACAAGTAGTCTACCTTATATACTACTACTCATGGTCCGTGCTCATTACTGTGTACTCTACCCTAAACGACCATGTGTATGATATGAGGCCAACATGTGTTGTCCATGTTGTATGATGTCACTTTATTCCAGAACCTTGTATCCCATTCTCTCAAGTCCCATGATCAGTCTTGTGACTATACCATCAACTTGTGACTGATGTGACAGCATGACTGATAAACCCTAGCCTAAGTTGTTCTAAAAATAGAAAAATAAAAGAAAAAGAAAAATAATATAAAGTAAAAGAGAAAATAAAAATGAAGTCTACTATCAACGATCTTGACATTGTGGTTAATCATTGTTTAAGACTACCAAGTTGGTTTGGATAAATGAAATTCTTGTATATTAATTAAAATTGGAGTCTTTCACCAATGAATTTTTCTATTAGTTTTCTCAAGGTATTTAAAAGGATGATTGTTACAACTCAAAGACCTTAGATGTCAAGATCGTTGACAATGGACTTAACTTTTATTTTTTGCTTTTCACTTTATTTTATCTTTTCTTTTTCTTTTCTTTTCTTTTCTATTTTTAGAACAACTAGGGTTAGGGTAGATCAGTCACACTATTACATCAGTCACAACATGATGGCATAGTCACAAAACAGATCACAAGACTTGGGAGAATTTAGTAGAACATTCAAGAACAAATGATGTCATACAACATGTACACCACAAATTGGCTACATGGACTACACATGGTTGTTTAGGGTAGGGTGCACAGTACTTAGCACAGACCATCTGTAGAACTATATAAGGTAGACTAGTTTGTAGAAGAGTTCTCTATCAAGTTCTCTTGTGTTACTCAATACAAGAGTTGTTCTTTTATCCAACCCTAAGGATTTAAGTTCATAACATTAGAACTCAATTCCAAACTTTCAACCGCTTAACACTAGCCCTTGAATCCTTTTTACTCCTTTTCATCCTCGACCAAAGGTCAACACTAACCTTTAGTCAAGAAGAGCACTGCTGGACCCTAGGCCTAAGGAATGCACTAGCCAGACAGGGGAAGTTTGGCTGCTCATCTACACTAAAGCCCACTAGTGTATCTTGAGTGTATTACCTTTTGTGGATGTGCTCGTTACATTTTTCATGTATCAACCTTGTGCTACAGGCCCTCTTGTGGTCTGTCTACGCAGAGGAATAACAGGTATTCTTAAAACACTTGTTTAGAGTAGAACGACCTTCTTAGGTCAAAATCATTTACACTTTTTAGGGCAGTAGTCAGTAGCTGTGTAGGCAGGACTTGAAGAGGGCCTGCTATCACGTACCGAGATACTGTCATCTTTGGAATACGAGTCTGAAACTGAGACCAGCATGGGCTCGGCTTTACCAGTATACACATCCTCACCTCCTACACCACCACCACCATCACAAACACCATCTTCCATTGACTCACCACCTTCCTATCACAACATGAGTCAACAAATCAATTTACATGAAATTATCCGTTAGCAACAGGAGCAGTTGGCGGCAATGCAGGCACAGATACAGGCCCTGCTTGCAGCAGGAGGAGGAGGGGGAACCAGAAGTGCAGAAAGAGGAACAATGGGGTCCAACATGGGATCTCAAATGGAGGTGGCTAAACCAGCCATCTTCAATGGTGAAGCAGGAAGGGTAGGAGGGTTTGTAATCACTTGCAGGTTATATTTGAGAATGAAGATGAGAGAAGTGACGGTAGAAGAACAGGTACAATGGGTCCTCTCATATGTACAGGGAGGATCTGCAGATGTATGGAAGGAGAATGTGATGCAGGAATTAGAGTCAGGGGAGGTAGAATATGAGTCGGTGGAAGAATTCTTGATGAGTTTAAAGAAGGAATTTGGGGGAGGAGAAGAAGAATCAGTAAAAGTGGTGGAGTTAAGGAAGTTGGAGCAAGGAGGAAGGACAATGGAGGAGTTTATACAAGAATTCAAAAGGACGGCAAGAGGAAGTGGGTATGAGGGAAGGCCATTGGTGGAAGAGTTTAAACGAGGAATAAATGGGAGGATCAGGAAAAAGCTGATGGAGACAGAAAATTCGCTGACCTCCATCGAACAATGGTACAGGAGGGCGACAGCCTTGGATAGGAACTGGAGGGAGAGTAAGAGAGAGGAAGAGAGGTTAAGGGGAAAGAAGGAAGCGACGGGAAGTGCTCCTAAGCAGGAGCAAAGACAAAGCTTGCCACGACTATTAGTGTGGCAAAGGAGGCAAATGCCTCAGCAGGTGACAATGGGACCTGCTCCAATGGAGGGAGTGGAAAGGATGAATGCGGTGGTAGTAAGAGAGTCAGGGCAAAGTGCTGGGGTTCCTCCAAGACGGGACCCTTATGCAATGGAGGTGGATAGGAGGAGGAATTGTTATGCTTGTGGAAGGTTCAGGCATATGGCCCACCACTGCAGAAACAGGGGAAGAGGGAGACCGATGGAGGGAAGAAGGGTAGAATATGGGAGAGAAAGGATCAAGGAGATTAACGATCACAGAGACAATTTAAAAGAGGTGGAGAATCTAGAACTCCTCAACTAGATTCTCACAATAAATATAGTGTATTAGCTACTACAATAAATGCTGATGCATTCAAAACAGAGGAGAAAGTAAGAAAAGAAGGAACTTTAAGAGAAGTAACAGTGAAGATAGGGCTAGAGAGGATAGATATGCAGGAGGGAATTACAGTGGAGATGTTGTTAGATAGTGGAGTGATGGGATTGGTGATGAGCTCTGAGTTCACCAAGAAACAGGGCTTTAAATTAAAGAAGTTGAAGAGACCGATGCAGGTGATAAATGTGGATGGAACTTTTAATCAGGAAGGACCAATAGAAAATACTGTGGAGGTAAATATTTATTATCAAGGACATAGGGAAAGGACGGAGATAGATGTCATTGGAGGACAGAAGTGGAAGGTGATTTTGGGGATGCTGTGGTTAGCACACCACAATCCTGAAATTGATTGGAGAACTGGGGAGGTCAAAATGATGAGGTGTTCAGAAGAGTGTGGGAAGCAGTGGAGGCCAGTACAAGGGAAGTTGGGATGGGAAAAACAGAAAGAAGAAGAGGCAAGGGAAGAAGTAGGAAAAAGGAGGGAGGAAAAAGAGAAGGAAAAGAAGAAAAAACAGAAGAAAGGGAAAACGATGGAAGTAAGGAAAGTAGCAGAGGAGTGGGAGATATGGGATGAAGAAGAAGAAGCGGTGAAGTCAGAAGAGGAAGCAAAAAAGTTGGTGCTGGAAAAATTCCATAGGTGAATAAAGGTGTTTGGAAAGAAGCAGTTGGAGAGAATGCCCATGAGAAAACTGTGGAATCATGCAATAGATGTAAAAGAGTGATTCGTGCCATGGAAAGGGAAGGTATACCCTTTGTTGAGAGAAGAAAGGGAGGAGGTGAGAGAATTTGTGAAGGAATAATTAAGGAAGGGATATATCTAGCCATTTAAGTCACCGTAAATGGCGCCGGTGTTTTTTGTAGAAAAGAAAGACGGAAAGAAGAGGATGGTGCAGGACTACCGGTACCTTAATGAGTGGACAATCAAAAATAATTATCCACTGCCATTAATATCTGATGTTCTGGAGAATATTGGGATGAAGAAGTTGTTTACGAAGATGGACCTGAGGTGGGGCTACAACAATGTGAGGATTAAGGAAGGTGATGAGTGGAAAGCAGTGTTCACGATACCAGAAGGGTTGTTTGAACCAACTGTAATGTTCTTTGGGTTGACGAATTCCCCAGCAACCTTTCAAGCTATGATGAATGAGTTATTGAGAGATTTGATCAATATGGGGAAGGTGGCAGTATTTATTGACGATGTAATAGTAGGGACAGAGTTAGAGGAAGAACATGATGAGTTGGTAGCAGAAGTAATTAAGAGGTTGGAAGAGAATGATTTATATGTGAAGCCAGAGAAGTGTAAGTGGAAAGTGAAGGAAGTGGAATTTTTAGGGGTAGTAATAGGACCAGAGAGGATTAAGATGGAGAAGGAAAAAGTAAAAGGGGTCTTAGAGTGGCCAACGCTGAAATGCGTCAAAGATGTGCAGAAATTCTTAGGACTGGCAAATTACTATTATCGGTTCATAGAAGGATTTGCAATGGTGGTGAGGCCATTACATGACCTAGTAAAAAAAGATAAAAAGTGGGATTGGACGGAGAAGGAGGAGAAAGTGTTTAAGGAGTTGAAAGAAAGGTTTACAAAGGAGCCGGTATTAGCAGCTCCTGATATAGATAAAAAAATGAGAATGGAAGTGGATGCATCAGACTATGCAACGGGAGAGGTGTTGTCAATAGAGTGCAAAGATGAATTGTGGAGACCAGTGGCATTTCTTTCAAAGTTGTTAAATGAAACAGAAAGAAATTACGAAATACATGACAAAGAAATGTTGGCTATCATAAGAGGATTAGAAGCGTGAAGGCACTTGTTGGAAGGGGCACAGACAAAATTTGAGATCTGGACAGATCACAAAAATTTAGAATATTTCATGAAAGCACAGAAGTTAAATAGGAGACAAGCCAGATGGGCTTTATATCTGTCTCAGTTTGATTTTATCCTAAAGCATGTAGCAGGAACAAAGATGGGTAAGGCAGATGGACTCAGTAGGAGAGCGGACTGGAAAATAGGTGTAGACAAGGATAATGACAATCAAGTACTTATTAAGAACAACTGGATTCGTAGTATGTATGAAGTCGTAGTAGAAGGACCTGAAGTAGAACTAGTGGAAAAAATAAAAAAAGCAAAAAGTAAAGACGAGGATATAGTTAGAGTAGTAGAAGAGATGAAGAAGGTAGAGGTGAGAGAGTTAAGAGGAAATGAATGGAAGTTGGAAGAGGATCTGGTGTTGAAGGAAGGAAAGATATACATGCTGAAGGATGAGGAATTGAGAGCAGAGGTGATTCGGTTACATCATAATGTGCCGGCAGCAGGACATGGGGGAAGATGGAAGACAGTGGAGTTGGTAATGAGAAATTATTGGTGGCCAGGGATAACAAGGGATGTTGGAAAATATGTGGAGGGATGTGATTTGTGTCAGAGGATGAAGAATAGGACAGAAGAGTTGGTAGAAAAGTTGAAGTTAAGTGAGGTGCCAAAAAGACCATGGTCACATCTAACAGTAGATTTTATAACAAAGTTACCAGTAGTAGCAGGAAAGGATGCGATATTAGTAGTATGCGATTGGCTATCAAAGATGACACACTTTGTAGCCACTACTGAAGGA